>ERZ894183.886-NODE-886-length-19586-cov-16.983821_pt1 | contig 19586 bp, 18 predicted proteins | sample MGYA00380279_ERZ894183 | MGnify/ENA primary metagenome ERZ894183 (study PRJEB32331, sample SAMN06328422) | human gut metagenome | biome: human gut microbiome; feature: stool | host: Homo sapiens | collected 2013-06-26 ... | reverse complement strand
GACCGTAAGGTATAGCTTCTGGAGGCTCCCCAGTTTATCTGGGGAGTTTTTCTTTGGAAAGATTTATGATAATAAAAAAATGAAAGTAATAAGAAAGCTGGCAGGATATGTTCCCGTAAAAAGGAAGGTATCCTGCCTTTTTTGCATGAAAGAGAGGAAATTCATATGAGAAAATTTTATACAGCAGAAGCAGTAACAGAAGGACATCCGGACAAATTGTGCGACCAGATCGCAGATGCAATCTTGGATGTGTGTCTGAAGAATGATGAAAATTCCAGAGTAGCCTGCGAAGTGCTTGCTACAAAAGGAAATATTATTGTGGCGGGAGAGATTACCAGTGCCTATGAACCGGATGTGTTTGCAGTCGTGCGAAAGGTACTGTCTGATATTGGGTATTCCAGTGAGGGGATTGCAATGGATACCTTTGTCCATCAGCAGAGTCCCGATATCGCAGGGGCAGTCGATACTTCAAAAGAACGAAGGGAAGGAGTGTCTGACAATCAGATGGACTGGTTCCAAGGGGCAGGGGATCAGGGAGTGATGATCGGATATGCCTGTGATGAGACGAAGCAGCTCATGCCCATACCCGTAGTGTTGGCAAATCGAATTGTCCGAGAATTATCTGCTTGCAGACAAAGCTCTTATATTCAGGGAATTCTACCCGATGGAAAAGCCCAAGTGACCGTAGAATATGAAAACGGAAAGCCTGTTCGACTGGACAGTGTGGTAGTGTCCTGTCAGCATACGGAGGACAAGAATCTGAAGAAACTGGAAGCAGAGATCCGAAAAAAGGTGCTTCTTCCGGCACTTCGTCTCCTTCCGCCAGATGAAGATACAAAAATTTTTATCAATCCATCAGGTCGTTTTGTCTGCGGAGGCATGGATGCAGATACGGGACTGACCGGAAGGAAGTTGATGGTAGACAGTTATGGCAGCATGGTTCCCCATGGCGGCGGAGCATTTTCTGGGAAAGACTGTTCAAAAGTAGACCGTTCGGTAGCGTATATGGCCAGATACATTGCCAAGAACATTGTCGCTGCGAGACTTGCCAGCAGATGTCAGGTGTCTTTGGCCTATGCCATTGGGGTTGCCCAGCCGGTCATGGTGCAGGTGGATACGTTTGGTACGGGGAAGGTGTGTGCCGATGACTGTCTGGAGCTGGCAATCCCGCTGGTGTTTGGGCTGACTCCGAAGCAGATTGTGGATAGCCTGCGCCTTACCCGTCCGATTTTCCGACAGACAGCAGCTTTCGGACATTTCGGGAGAAAAGAGTTTCCGTGGGAGCGTACCGATAAGGTGGAGGCTCTTCGCAATGCGGTGATCTGATGGCCTGGATTACTGAAGAAGAGTATCAGGCAGCCAAGCAGGTGAGAGCCTATGAGTATCTGCAGACATACCAACCGGGGAGATTGAAGAAAACAAGGACAAGAAATGAATGGCAGCTTCAGGACCATGATAGTTTTAAGATTAATGAGATCACCAGTAAATGGCATTGGAAATCCAGGAATATCGGTGGAATGTCTGCCCTTCGGTTTTTGATGCAGGTAGATGGCATGGGATATACGGAAGCCGTAAAAATCCTGTGTGAGCAGACTCCTGTGTATGTTCCCAGAGCAGAACCAGCGCCTAGGAAGAAGCCCTTTTCCCTGCCCCTGCCCAATGACAGCTTTTACCGGGTGCGGAGATATTTGAACCAAAGGGGAATCCGGGATGAGGTATTGGATTACTGTGTGCAGCTTGGAATCTTGTATGAGAGCGTTCCATACCATAACGCTGTTTTTGTTGGATTGGATGAGCAGGAGCAAGCAAAGTATGCGTTTCTGCGTGGGATTTATGACACCCGGGGAAAGAGTTTTAAAATGGAACAGGAAGGAAGCAACAAACAGTATAGCTTTTGTGTTCCGCCTTTGGGGAAAAGTCATCGGGTAGCGGTGTATGAAGCCTGCATTGACGCCCTTGCCCATATGACACTGGAAGATGGAAGGACCAATAAGTACCGCCTGTCTCTGGGTGGGATAGCAGCACCAAAAGAAGGGATGGAACAATCACCGAAGAAGATGAAACGCCCGGATGCATTGGAGCATTTCCTAAAGAAGCATCCAGAGGTGACAGAGATTGAAATCTGCACCGATAATGATTTTGCAGGACGGTGGGCATGTGAACAGTTAAAAGAGCATTATGAAAAAGAATATGCTGTTTTCTGTAATCTGCCCCCAATAGAGGGAGCTGATTATGGAGACCTGGCAAAACAGGCATGGGAAAAACAGCAGAAACAGCGAAGGGAACGTGGGAGGTGAAGCGAATGGAAGATACGATCAAAATAGAATTGTTGACACCACTGACAGGAACATTTCTTCCAAATGAGATGGAACAAGATTGGGAAGGAGAGGAATATCATGAATTAGAAGAAGAACAGGTACTCTTTGATGGAGCAGATTTGATACCGTATGTTTCTGAAATTCAAGAGAAGATTGCGGAATACAGCCGTGTCGGACATGAGGATGATAAGACAGATAATCTGATGGATTACTTTGATGGAAGTGCTGCAATCAAAGAAAAAGTATTATCCGCAGTTCCATCCGTGAAAGAAGCCGATGGAGTGCTATATGGCTGTACAATCTTAGAACTAAAGGAATATCTGGAAACGGAAGAATTATCGGAACTGTGTGAATATCTTACCGGACAATATAGTGATGGATGGCTTACTATGACGGTAGGAGGTATCCCGGTGCTTGCAGCCGGAGATCCCCTGTCAGTCATCAATAACCTGTCCACCTTTATCTTCTCCCTGATCCGGGCCATCGGCTTGATCTTATTGGGATTTGGTGTGGTGCAGGTGGGTTTGAGCTTAAAGAGCCATGATCCCAGCCAGAGAGCCAACGGGTTTCTGACGCTGGCAGGCGGTGTCATCATCACCTTTGCAAAAGAGATCCTGGACTTGATCGTTGGGTAGCAGGAAGAGACAGAAGCGGGCAGGGAGGACATCTTCCTGCCCCCGGTAAAGGAGGTGAGACTGTTTGAGTGATAACTGGATCGTGCAGAACCTAAACTCCGCATTATCAACATGGAATGAGAAACTGGCAGAAATCTGGACGCTCCTTACCCAAAGCCCGGAATCCTTTAAGGGCGGGACGATCTGGAGTGTCATCACCGGGATCAACGGGGCTCTGACTGCCATTGGGTATGGACTTTTGGTACTGTTTTTTTCAGCCGGGATCGTAAAGACCTGTGGCAGCTTTACAGACATGAAAAAGCCGGAACATGCCCTCAAAGCCTTTATCCGGTTTGCACTGGCACAAGGCGCCATCATGTATGGCATGGAATTGATGACAGCCCTGTTTTCCATTGTACAGGGGATCGTGTCTACTATCATGGCACAGTCGGGGATGACAAACGGGGGTGTGACAGAGCTCCCGGCAGAGATCGTGGAAAAGATCGAATCAGTAGGGATGCTGGAATCCATTCCCTTGTGGATCGTGACACTGCTTGGAAGCCTTCTGATCACAGTGCTGTCTTTTATCATGATCCTTACAGTATATGGAAGGATGTTCAAGCTGTATATGTATACCGCCATTGCACCCATCCCCATTTCCACCTTTGCGGGAGAGCCTTCCCAGTCGGTGGGAAAGAACTTTATCAAGTCCTATGCAGGGGTGTGTCTGGAAGGGGCGATCATTGCACTGGCCTGCATCATTTTTTCCGTCTATTCTGCCAGTCCGCCGGCCATTGGGGATACGTTCTTAAGTGCAGTGACCATTGTGTGGAACTATGTAGGGGAATTGGTGTTCAATCTGCTGGTGCTGGTGGGTGCGGTGAAAGCATCTGACCGGATCGTAAAAGAAATGATGGGATTATAGGAGGAAAGAACCATGCGTAAAGAAATATATGAGAAAAATGGAAATCAGGAAAGCAGTGATACACTGCCTTTTCATTGGGAATTTGGCAAGGAAGAGATCACCTTGAAAGTGTCCAGCTATGCCTATGGAAACGGGCTTGCGGTTTTGATGTACAGCCAAAGTGAAGGGGAGTTGGAACTATTTGGTGATTTGACGGTGAATCTCCCAGGCGGGTATGGGCTGGAACCCCAAGAAGCATTTGTAAGCGGTGATTTTACGAAGGACAAGCTGGCATTCATCAAAAAGAACAGGCTGGGAAAGGTGCTGCCGGGACAAGCCCGTTCAGGATTTGCCACCTACACCCCGGTGGCATTCGACTTTTCAAGGCTTGCCCAGTATGACCGGGAAGGGGTGGAAGAATTTTGCAGACAATGGGGATTGGATATTCCAAAAGAACAGGAAAAAGTCCAAGGGAAATCGACAGGAAAAAAGAAAAGAGAAAGAGAGAGATAGAAGTATATGGAAGTAAAAATGAATAAAGAGATCCGCAACTATCAGGAGTCCATGTTTATGGGACTGAACTTGCGCCAGTGTATTTTCTCCCTGCTTGCCATCGCTGTGGCGGTAGGGATTTATTTTGGCTTGGGAAAGTATGTGGGACAGGAAATGACCGGGTGGCTGTGCATCTTAGGGGCTGCCCCTTTCGCAGCCTGTGGTTCTTTCCAGTACCATGGCATGAATGCGGAGCAGTTTGCCTGGGCGTATATCAAGTCTGAATTTTTATACCCCAAGCGCCTGCTGTTTCAAAGTGAGGACTTGTACCATGCCTGTATGGAAGAAACACTGGCCCTGGGAGAAAAGACCAGGGGAGATGGTGCAGCCCTTTTGAAAAAAAGGGAACAGCGGGCAAAAAAGAAACGGATGAAACAGAAAAAGAGAACGGGAAGGAGTGGTGCGTTTGATTAAAACCTTACAACAGGCATTGAAAATGGACCGGGAGAAATTTAAAGTCCCAAGGTCTGTCCAGCAGGCGATCCCGATCCAGCGGATCTGGCCGGATGGAGTATTCCAGTCCGGGACAAAGTTTTCCAAGACCTTCCGGTTTTCCGATATCAACTATGCCATCGCAAGCAAAGAGGATAAGACGGAAATGTTCTTGGATTACAGTGAACTGTTAAATGCCTTAGATTCCGGTGCGGCGGCAAAGATCACTTTAAATAATAGGCAGATCAATAAAGAAGAATTTGAAGCATCCCTTCTTTTGCCAATGAAAGAGGACGGGCTGGATGAATACCGAAAGGAATACAACGAAATGCTGCTATCCAAGGTCAGCGGCACCAACAACAGCATCTATCAGGAACGGTATCTGACGGTCAGTGTCCATAAAAAGAACATCGATGAGGCAAGGACTTATTTTGCACGTGTGGGAACGGATATCATCACCCATCTGAGCAAGCTGTCCTCCATTGGGGAAGAACTGGATGCGGAACAGAGGTTACAGATCTTCCGGGATTTCTTTCGGGCAGATGAACCCCAGTGCTTTCCTTTCGATATGAAGGCATTTGCCAAAAAGGGGAGCAGCTTCAAGGATTGGATCTGTCCCCAGTCCATGGAGTTTTCCAAAGACTTCTTCAAGATTAATGAACGGTTTGGGCGGGTGCTGTATATGCAGGATTATGCCAGTTATGTCAAGGATGACATGATCTCGGAGCTGTGCGATCTAAGCCGGGACTTGATGCTGTCCATCGATATCCTCCCGGTACCCACAGACGAAGCGGTGCGTGAGATCCAGAACCGTCTGCTTGGCGTGGAGACCAATGTGACCAACTGGCAGAGACGCCAGAATGCCAACAATAACTTTTCTGCCATTGTGCCTTATGATATGGAATTACAGCGGAAGGAAACCAAAGAGATGCTGGATGACCTGACCACCAGGGATCAGCGGATGATGTTCGGCATCCTCACCATGGTACATATGGCAGACAGCAAGAAACAGTTGGATTCGGATACGGAGAGCATCTTGTCGGTAGTAAGAAAGCATTTATGTCAGATGGCAACCTTGAAATGGCAGCAAGTGGATGGACTCAATACGGTACTTCCTTATGGCATCCGTAAGATCAATGCCCTTCGTACCCTGACCACAGAATCCACTGCTGTGCTGATCCCTTTCCATACCCAGGAGATCATGCAGCCGGGTGGCATCTATTATGGACAGAATGCGGTGAGCAAAAATATGCTGGTGGCAGACCGGAGGAAGTTATTGAATGGAAACTCCTTCCGATTGGGTGTCAGCGGTTCGGGAAAGAGTTTCTCGGCAAAAGAAGAGATCGTGGACCTTGCCCTGTCTACGGAAGATGACATCTTGATTTTAGATCCGGAGTCGGAATTCGGTTCTTTGGTGGAAGCGCTGAATGGGGAAGTAATCTCCATTTCTGCAACGTCCCATACCCATCTGAACGCGCTGGATATGGACTCCGCCTATGGAAATGACAAGAATCCGCTGATCGAGAAGTCGGAGTTTATCCTGTCCTTGTTTGAACAGTTGGTGGGGGCTGGCAACTTGTCTGCCAAGGAAAAGTCCATCCTGGACCGCTGTACCGCAGATGTGTACCGGGAATATATCCGAAGCGGTTATAAAAGCGAAGTGCCGACCTTGAAAGATCTGTACCGACAGCTCATGCTCCAGCCGGAAGAGGAAGCCAGGGGGCTTGCCTTGTCTTCAGAGTTGTTCATCAATGGAAGCCTGAACACCTTCGCCCAGAAAACCAATGTGGATACGAAGAACCGTATCATTGCCTATGATATCCGGGAACTGGGAGAGCAGCTCATGCCCCTGGGAATGCTGGTCACCTTGGACAGCATCTTCAACCGGGTGATCCAAAACTGGAAGAAAGGAAAGACTACCTGGGTTTTTGCCGATGAGTTTTACCTGTTGTTCCGGTATCAGTACAGTGCGGACTTTTTCTACCGGCTCTATAAGAGAATCCGTAAATACCATGGGTTTGTCACAAGTTTAACGCAGAACGTAGAGGAACTTTTGAAATCGGATACGGCAAGGCTGATGCTGGCAAACAGTGAGTTTTTGATCCTTTTGAACCAGGCTGCCACAGACCGGGACGAACTGGCATCTCTTTTGAACATTTCCGAGAACCAGTTATCCTATATCACCAATGTAGGCGCAGGTAAGGGTTTGATCCGGTGTTCCGGAAATCTTGTGCCATTTGAGAACAGCTTCCCAAAGAATACGAAGCTGTACCGTTTGATGACAACGAAACCAGGTGAATGCTAGTGAAAAAGATATTTTTGAGGGTGCTGCTGAACGTTCTTCGGCAGCATCCTTTTGGGAAGGAGGAAATGTAAATGAAAGAAGGAGAAACAGTGGAAATCCAGGAAACGAGAGAACCGCTTCGGGAGCAGGGCAGTATCCGGGCATTGCTGGAACTTTTGGAACAACAGGGCATGGAGCAGGAAAAAGGGGATGCGCTCCGTATGGCAGACTATATTGATTCTATGGAAATGCAGCTGGGAACTGTCCTAAAGGAATTGGGAGAGGTGAAGAAGCAATTGGGTGTGATGCAGGAAAGCAAGGTCAAACTCTTTGCGGTGAACACAATCCAGAAGGCGGAACATCAGGTGCAAACACTTCGTTTTCAGGTGGGAGAATGGAAAAGAAAGTTTGTGGGACGAGCAGAACAGGCAGTTATGGACTTTAAAGAAAAGGGGAAAGATGCCCTTGCCTGTGCGGTAAAGGGAATGCACCTTACTCAAGGCTTGCAAAAAATCCAATCGTCTCTGCATACGGTGATGCTGTCGATGGATCAGAAGATTGACTGTCTGGGGAGCATGGCGGAAGAACTGCATGTTGCCAAAGGGCATCTGCGGAATGCATTTCTGGAAGCGGGTGGAAAAGAGGTGCGAAAGCTCACAGAACGCAATTCCGAACAGGGAATCATCTTTCAAACGCAGAAAGTGCTATTCCAGTCTATGCGGAGTATCCATCAGTTGGAGCAGAAAACAGAGCGATTGAAACAGCAGGCTGAGAAACTGGAAGCAAGAGAAGGAAAACAATTGTCTGTGAGGAATACCTTGCAGGAACTTCGACAAGAACAACACCATCTGAAGCTTGGTAAAGAAGAAAAACAGAAGTCGGCGGTTCGATAAAGAGAAGTTTTTCAAAGGGAGGTGAAATCCATGAAAGAAGAAACAACCATTACCTTTCTTGCAGCGGAGTGCGGGGAGTTTCATGGGATGGGGGAGTGTATCGAATGTACGTCTTTAAAAGAAGCCTTCCGGCATTACCAGAGATTTTGCAAACGTTCCCCTCAGATGCTTCCGTCTTTGGAATTTTCCCTGCACCATGCAGAGGATCCTCTGTATAACGAGGGAGAATATCCATTAGTTACCGGGGAGAAGGGAAAAGAGTTATTATCCTATGTTCCCTATTATGTCAATCATCCGCTGGTGCAGGAAGCGGTAAGGGAACTGGAACAGCTGGAGAGTCAGCAGAAGAAATTAAAAAAGCGGGGAAGGGAACGTTAGAAAGTACAGAAGATGGGAGGTGTGTGATTGAAAGATATCAAAGAAAAAGTGCGGGATCAAAGTCCAAAGATCCGCAATCCAGCCTCCCGGCTTCCGAAAGAACTGGTGCGTTCTGCGATGCTGGAAGCGAAAGAGAAGTCTAGCATCATGGCAGATAAGATCGGAAGAGAAACGGGAGAGGAATCCCCAGTAGAATATGCCGGAAACCGCATCCAGCGTGTGGAACAGCGAGTGGGAAAGGAAAGTGCTTCGGCAGCCTATCGTGGCGGTAAGAAGCTGGCAGTGAAAACTTATGAGAGGTTAAAGGAGCAGAAACAAAAGCAAAGAGAAGCCGCTGCCGCCCCTTTGGACAGAGAAACAGGAACGGGTGGCACATCTACCCAGGCAGGACAGACAATGGCAAAGAAAGGGCGAACAGAAGCCACAAGAAGCATTAAGGTCAAGCCGGAAGCCGAGAAAACAATAAAAGAAGCTGGAAATCGGACGGTAAAAACAGCGCCCCGTGTGGTGAAAGCTTCTCCGGTTTCTTCCCAAAAAGTGAAAACCCAGGCAGTCTTACAGAAAAAGCAAACACTGAACTCCATGAAAGCAGCCAGGGAAGCGAAACGGGCAGCCATGCACTCGGTTCAGACTGCCAAGCAAAGTGCAAAGACTGCAAAGGCAACCGGAAGAGGATTGAAAGCCATGGCAGAAGCCGCCGCTCATGCAGTGAAAGCTGCATTTGCAGCGCTGCTGGCAGGCGGTGGTGCGGTTCTTGTTGTTCTGATTTTGATAGTAGGGATCATTGGCGGTGCGGCCTTTTTGGGAAATTCCCAGAGCAGTGAGGCTTTAAGTGCAGAAGTGCTGGTACATACACCTGCCATTCAAAAGTATGCCAGTGAATTTGGCATTCCGGAATATGTCCCAGCAATCCAAGCCATTATGATGCAGGAAAGCGGGGGCAGGGGAACGGATCCTATGCAGGCTAGTGAGTGTCCTTATAACACCCAGTATCCCAATACCCCCGGTGCGATTCAGGATGCAGACTATTCCATCAAGGTGGGGATACAGTATTATGCAGATTGCGTCCGGGAAGCCGGATGCCAAAGCCCCCAGGATATGGACAAGCTAAAACTTAGTTGGCAGGGATATAATTATGGGAATGGATATATCTCGTGGGCATTGGAAAAGTTTGGCGGTTACAGCGAAGCCAATGTGCTGCAGTTTTCCCAGGAACAGGCAGCCGCCCATGGCTGGTCTGGGTATGGCGATCCGGAGTATGTGCCTCATGTGATGCGGTATTATTCCGGTGGCGGTTGGTTTATTGGGCTCTTTGGAAACGGACAGCTTGTCACCATTGCGAAAAGCCAGCTTGGAAATGAAGGCGGAGAGAAGTTCTGGTCATGGTGGGGATTTACAGAGAGACAAGAATGGTGTGCCTGCTTTGTCAGCTGGTGTGCGGATCAGGCAGGACTCATTCAAAAGGAAGCAGTACCGAAGTTTTCTGTTTGTACGGATGGTGTAGCTTGGTTTCAGGCAAAGGGGAAATGGCAGAGTGGAGGAAGTGTTCCGACGCCAGGAAGCCTCATCTTTTTTGACTGGAATCAGGATGGAGCCAGTGACCATGTAGGAATCGTGGAAAGCTGTGATGGAACTACGGTACATACGATTGAAGGAAATAGTGGAGATGCAGTAAAGCAGAATAGTTATACAGTGAATTCCCAGTCCATTTTGGGATATGGACTGGTTACTTATTAAAAAATGAGAAAAAATCAAAGAATGGATTGCATTGTAGGAGCAGAGGAACAATGCTATAATAGAAAAGGTGGGCAGGGCTAATGTCCTGCCTGTTGATAAATACAAAAAGTACAATCATGAGATTGATAAAATAGAGTAATCAGGGAGTGGAATATTTGAAACGAGAAGAGATTTTTGAATATGTAAAAAACCAATATGGAACAGTTCCAGAGTATCTCTGGGAAACATCACCGAAAAGTGCAGTGCTTCGGCATAAAAATGGAAAGTGGTATGCAGTGCTGATGCAGGTTGAAAAATCTAGGTTGGGATTAGAAGAAGAGAGCATGGTAGATATCATCAATGTGAAGTGCGAACCGGATATGGTTGGACTTCTGACACAGACTTATGGTTTTCTTTCGGGATATCATATGAATAAAAAGTACTGGATTACAATGTTGTTGGATGGAAGGGTGAGCGAAGCAAAGATATTGGATTTTTTGGATCTGAGTTATGATTTGATAGATCAGAAGAAAGATTGATTTGTAAATAAATTTGAATGGTGTGCAGGGGATGAGAAAATATGAAAGCAATAAATATATATATTCAAGAATACAAGAGAATATGGCCACTGAATTTGAAAATATTTTCTCACAAAGATCAAAAAAGTTAAATGTAAAAGTATAGGAGTTTCTTGCGATAAAAACTCTTGTTGACTTGTTGCTGGATATAAATATAGAAATAAAGCATTTTGAGAATATTTTTGCTTCCTTTACGATAGAACAGATTGGAAAAGAAACAGAGTAGATACCTTACTCATGAGGGAATATCTCTGTGGTTGGAGACAGGAACTATAGAGGCAGGTGGAAAACAGGCAGAGCTTACAAAAAATGAATTGCGGATCATGTATTATCTTTTTGAGCATGACGGAGTCATCTGTACAAGGGCAGATTTGATTGAATACTTATGGGATAATCGGCTCTACTCAGATACATCTTACCACAATGAGGAATTAAAGTCACTAACCCGTTATCGTTTTGATAAGGTCAAAGAACGGGCAAAATTGAAAAGTTCTGTTTCAAGACTTGTCTGTATTCTTTTCCCGGAGCTGGAAAGACTTGTTCCTACGCTTCATATGGCATCCGTCTATGCTTTGCTTTGTGAATTTCCAAGTGCAGATGCTGTTGCAAATGCACATCTCACAAGGCTTTCCAACCTACTCTTTGATAGTTCGAAAGGCAGATATGGAAAAGATACTGCTGTCATGTTTCGTGACGCTGCAAGAAGTTCTATCGGTTCTCATATGCCTGCCAAGTCTTTGAAACTAAAGCACACCATAAAACTTATTCGGGAATTAGCGATTGAGATTGACGAGATTGAAGCAGCCATCAAACGAATCATGGATGAAGAAATCCAATCGCCAATCTTTACCATTCCCGGTATCAGTTACCGGATGGGCGCAATGATCATCGCTGAGATTGGGGATTTCTCTCGTTTTATTCCGCAGATAAGATATTCGCATATGCAGGAATGTCTCCCTCCACTTATCAATCCGGACAGTTAGACAACTGTTATTCCCATATGGAGAAACGAGGTTCCAGATACCTCCGGTATGCCCTTTACAATGCCACAAAATATGTCTGTCACTGGGATAAATCTTTTGGTGCATATCTTGAAAAGAAACGCTCGGAAGGCAAGCATTATAATGTTGCCATATCCCATGCCGCTAAGAAGCTTGTGCGATTGATTTTTGCAATGGAGAAATCAGGAAAAGCATATCTGCCAACTGCTTAATTTTTTTCTGTAAATATCTCCTTTTAGAGCACCTATAAAGATGCTCTTGTTGTCATGCAGTTTTCAAGGTTCAAATATATCTGAAATGCATTTCTGCAATTCATTCAAAAAGCTTTCATTTTAGACTTGACTTTTAATAGTTAGTCTTTCCGAATGTAGCAGGTTAGTATGATACAGATTGTGATTCCTATATTTAGTTGATTATAGATGGCAGTTACGGTATTCTGTCGGGGTCATTCCTATTTTTTTTCGGAAAAGGGAAGAAAAATAACCGGCGTCATCGTATCCGCATTTATGGGCAACTTCTCCAATTGAGTATAAGGGAGAAGAAAGCAGAAGGCAGGCGCGTTCAAGTCTCTTTTCTGTTACATAGTTGTTTAAGTTTTTGCCGGCATGATGTTTGAAAAGCGTGCTTAACCAAGAAAGGGTGATGTTCATTGTGCCCGCCATGGTAGAAATAGAAAAATCCGGGTCAGTATAATGCGCGTCAATATATTGTAGCGCGTAACGGTACAATGCGGAAGTATTGTTGCTTTTCTGCGATATGAGCAGGTTTAAAATATCAAAATACAGCGTTTCCAGATAATTTGCTTTGGAAGCAGGATTTGGCAGGAAATACCAGATTTCCAGCGTATGTGTTTTTGAAGTGAGCAGGGACTGCTCTGCAAAATGAATTTCTCCGAGATAGTCATACAGGGTGGTTAGAATCCTGATACCCATCAGGTCACATAGATTTTGGTCACTCATGCAGCTATGGTAAAGCGGAGAACGGAAAAAATCTTCAATGTAGCTGACATCGTGATGGCGCAGTGCATCAAAAAGTTCCTTCTGATAGTTGCTCTCTGACAGGGCAAGAATTTTTTGGTGAGAGGCTTCTTTGTTTTTGTATAATTCTGTAAGAATATTTTCCAGCTGTTCGAGTTTCTGACGGGTAACGGGTTTTAAAATATAGTGCTGTACATGATACTGCATGGCGCTTTTGGCATATTCAAATTCACGGTAGCCGGATAAAAGGATCACAGGAATGCCGGATAAAATCGGTGATTCGCTGATTTGTCTGGCAAGTTCAATGCCATCCATATGAGGCATTTTGATGTCAGAGATAATAGCGTCAGGACGGCAAGTCTGCAGAAAGTTCATGGCTTCTGCACCATCTGAAACGTAGCCACAGATGAGTCCATTAAAACGGGACCAGTTGAGCTGTTTTTTCAGACCGTCCAGTACAAGCTGCTGATCGTCCACCAGTAATATTTTAAAAGATGACTCCATTTATAAACCTCTTTTCTCTCCTTTTCCTTATTGTGGCAAAAAGAAGAAAGGATGTCAATGGGAGAAGCAGAGCAGTAAAAAAATTTCATATTGAACAAAAAACTTTAAAATTGAGATAGAGGAAGCCAGGAGATAAAATGAAATCATCAACAATGTAAGGGAGGAAAAAAGAGCATGGGGAAACCGAAAAAAAAGAAAGAAAAGATAAGCCCGGCAGTTATCAGGGAAAATATTCAACTGTACTTACTGATGTTGCCGGTCTTTCTCCTGATTATTATATTTTGCTATGGACCGATGTTTGGTCTTGTGATTTCATTTCAGGATTATATGCCAGGCTCTCCTTTTTGGGGAAAAGGAGTGGAATGGGTTGGCCTGACGCATTTTAAACGGTTTGTAGAAGGAAAATATTTCGGACGTCTGATTAAAAATACGCTGGTGCTGAGTGGACTGAATTTGCTGTTTGGCTTTACGGCACCGATTCTGTTTGCACTCTTAATCGACCAGATCAAGTGGCTCCGGTTTAAAAAGGTTGCACAGACAGCCAGTTATATGCCCTATTTCATTTCTACGGTCGTTGTAGCGGGCATGGTGATTTCTTTTATCGATCAGGGGGGACTGATCAGCAATTTCCTTTCTGCAGTGTTTGGGCTGCCGAACCAGAACTGGCGGGATCAGGGATCGGCGTTCCCGACGATTTATACGATTACGAATGTCTGGAAAGGATTTGGCTTTGGCAGTATTCTATATATTTCTTCGATCACATCGATCGATCAGAGCCAGTATGAGTCGGCAAGAATTGACGGGGCAAACAGAGGACAGCAGTGCTGGTACATCACATTGCCTGGAATTAAAAATATTATTGCGATTAACCTGATTCTGGCGATCGGAGGAATTCTCGGGACAAACAGCGATCTGATCCTGCTTTTATATTCTCCTGCGACATATGATGTTGCGGATGTAATTGGAACTTATACATACCGACTTGGTATCGAGGGCGGACAGTACAGCTATACAGCTGCAGCAGGATTATTCATGTCAGTAATCGGATTTGCACTGACTTATATTGCAAATAAAGTGAGCGATAAACTGACGGGATTTGGATTGTGGTAAAGAAAAGGCAGACTTTGGCAGCAGGAGATCAAAATGAAAACAGGCAAAACAAAAAACAGAATCAGAGAGGGAAATCCGGCGGTAACGGTACTTCTGTATGTGCTGGTGTTCCTGATTTGCATCGCGACCGTTTATCCGATGTATTATGTATTGATTCTTTCTATCAGCGCGCCGGAATATGCGGCGAAAATGAATGTCTATCTGGTTCCGAAAGGATTTTCATTGGACGCTTATAAAATGCTGGTCGGCGACGGAGAAATGTGGAGAGCGTATCTGAATACGATTCTTTACACGGTTCCAACGACCGTCCTGATGTTGGCTACAAGCGTGTTGATCGCGTATCCGCTGACGTATAAGCATCTGATGGGACGCAGATTTGTAAATATGTTTCTGCTGATCCCGATGTATTTTTCGGGCGGTATGATTCCGGCATTTTTACTGATCACAAAGCTGAAACTGTACGGGAGTCCGCTGTCTCAGATTCTTCCGGTGTGTTTTTCGATCTGGAATATTATCCTGATGAAAGCGTTCTTTTCCAGTATTCCGGATGGACTGAGAGAAGCTGCAAAAATTGACGGGGCAGGCGTGATTCCGATTTTGACAAATATTTATCTGCCGCTGTCCAAGCCGATTCTGGCGGTCGTTTCCGTATATACGATTGTAGGGCGGTGGAACAGTTGGTTTGATGCGTTGGTGTATTTGCCGAGAACAGAGTGGCAGCCGCTGCAGTTGTTTTTGCGTAGGATTTTGGTGGAAAGTACCAAACAGGTAACAGATGTTCTGGATCCGCAGATGGCGGCGGAAATGGTAAAAAAACAGATGTCTGGTGCGCAGTTAAAATATGCGATGATTATATTTACGACGCTGCCGGTTCTGTTTACATATCCGTTCTTCCAGAAATATTTTGTAAAGGGCGTTATGCTCGGTTCATTAAAAGAGTGACAGTATTCTGTTATTTTATAGAAAATAAAAATTATAAAACCGGGAAATAACCGTGAAGTGACTGCAGGCACGGAGAGGTTATAAAATAAAAAGTAACTGTTCAACAGTATGACCGCAAAGACGGCAGATTCTGACATAAGGAGGGTGCAGAATGAAAAAGAGTTGGAAAAAAGGGATAGCGGCAGCGATGAGTGTACTGCTGGCAGCTGGTATGGCAGGATGCGGACAGACGAATACAGCCAATAGTACGGCGACTTCCGGTGATGCTGCTACAACAGCACAAACTGAAGTGGCACAATCCAATACGGATAATGGCGATTTAACTGTAGTAAAAATTCTGGGACGCAATTACACTTACACTGGGGCGAACGGAAAAACAGTCACTTTAAAAGACTGGTCAACAGAAGGCAAGAGCAAGCGGTGGGATAAATTATCTGAAAACCTGGCAGCAAAGGGTGTGAAGTTGGAACTGGATCTGATTGAGCCGGATCAGTTTGATACGACGATTCAGACCATGGCGGCGAGCGGAGAACTGTTCAATTACGATATGATCAACATTACTCCTCTGGATGATAAGACAAAATTAAATCTGGTTAAACAGGGACAGCTGCAGTCGATCAGCGATATCTGGGAAACCTATTCGGATGGAACTTATACCGATTTTATCAATTCTGACGCCGGACAGTTCTATTTCAAACATGTTGCGCTGGAAGACGGGAAGTGCTACTGGCTGACAGATTATGAAACCGGTTCTTATGAAGGAAAACCTACTAATTTCATACTTGCATTTCAGATTCGTCAGGACTGGCTGGATGCGATCGGAAAAGATATGCCGACAACATTGGACGAGGTTTATGAAGATTTGAAGGCATTTCAGGATCAGGATGTGAACGGAAATGGACAAAAGGATGAGGCATTTCTGACAGATTACAGTGGATTTGGTACAGATGTTGCGCAGTGGTTTGGACTTGGTGTTGGAACGACGTTTATCAACAATCAGGAAGATTATAAAATTGAATCTCCTTGGTATCAGGAACATATAAAGGATTATATCCAGTATATGCAGAAACTTTACGCAGCTGGATTATTAAAGATGAATGACAGCCAGGGCGGCACTTATATGGCGAATAACCAGGTGGCTGCAATTTCCCAGTGGGGAACAGAGCTGTGGGAGGAAACGGCCATTACTGTTCCGGAAGGAGCAGAATATCAATGGTTTGCACCGATGAGAGTGGATGGAATTGAGGGAGAAACATCCCTATTCCGTGGTTCAAATGCATATAACATGGGTTGGACCGCGACAGCAGTGCCTGCAAGCAGTGATAAACAGGAAGCAATTGCAAAAATTTTGGACTATCTGATTACACAGGAATCCATGGATTTGACAGAGTATGGTCTGGAAGGCGTAAGTTATGAGATGGTGGACGGTAAAATGAGCAACACGCTGGATAACACGCTGGAAAATACAGATGCTGTCGGCATGGCGCTCTGGTGCAACGGTTCCATTTTCCCGAGATACAAGATGAATAATGATCTGAGTGCAGAGCTGGATAATACGGTAGTGTTTGCAGAGAAAAACGGCGTAAAGAACAATCAGACTGCGAAGAAAGATTTCACAATCTCCTGTATCAAGGATCCGGAGCATCGTATTTTCCACGATTTAGGCACTCTGCAATCCCTACGGTAGAGGAAATCAACAAAACAAACGAAATCAGCACAGATCTTGAAACATATTCCAAGGAACTGCTGACAAAACTCATCATGGGTGAAAAGAGCCTGGATGACTGGGACAGCTATATTCAGGATCTGAAAGATCTTGGACTGGATGATCTGATTGCGGTACAGCAGGCGAGAGTTGACCGCGCGATGAAATAAAAAAAAGCAATAAAAAAACAGGCAGACAGTGTGAAAAGTAATCGGAGCTGTTTATTTTTCACACTGTTGCTTGCACTACAGATATCTACAAAAAGGGAGATTATTATGTCAGAACAGAAGAAAAATGGGATTCCGCAGATGGGCCCCGATACAGGAAACTACTGGTGCACCTGGGATACGCAGTTTCGCGTAAACAGCGTGGAAGACGGGAAGGATACGAAAAATCTGCGCAATGTGCTGACTCAGGATTTTCTGTTTGCAGAAGACGGAATGCTCCGAAATTATTTAAAAAATGTACGCCAGGATTTGTATGTTCTGTTGGACGACGGTTGGGACGTTGGAAAGGATGTGCCAGGAAACGGAGCAGTCAGCGTATTTGGCAGTCTGGTTCTGGATTCTGATAAATTTCCGGATTTTACCGGAGAACCATGGGAACGTCTTACAAAGCTTCGTTGCAAGCTAATGGAGCTTGGATATCGTGGCCTTGGTTTGTGGATTTGTGCCAATGCGACCGGAGAGGAAGAGGCACATCCGCTTTCCGTGGAAGAGGCGGAAAATTACTGGAAAGAGCGTGCGATCTGGTGCAGAAAAGCAGGAGTGGACTACTGGAAAGTAGACTGGGGATATCATTGTGGTGACGCAGCTTATAGAGAAATGATGACAAGAATTGTAAAGCAGTATGCACCTGACCTGAAAATTGAGCATGCGGTGTGTCGCGGTCCGTTGGATGAAAAAGTGGAGCACTGGAAACGCGTTGGGAAACTGCTGTCAATCAGTGATTATGTACGGACGTATGACGTGGTAAAAGAATTTACCTACAGCACGACGATTGCTCGAACCTGGGAGATGTTCGACCAAGACAGGGAAGTGCAATTTGGCTGCAGAGGAATTCCGAATATAGAGGATGCACCGCTTTTGGCAGCAGGACTTTGCTGTTCGATGGGCGTGATGCGCCATCCCTGCTGGGGCGGCACAGAAACAGACGTCCTGGATTTTGGACGTAAGTGGAACGAAGTAGAGCGTGCGCTGCGCTGGCAGAGAATCGCACCTCCGTTTGGAATTTGGGAAAGTTCGGCAGAAGCATTTGGCGGACTCAGAAAAGACTGGACAGAGATGCTTTCCGGTCCGGAAGGAGAAGGCTGGCTGAAAAACCTGATTCCGGAGGGACGTTCGATTTCGCAGGAAGCGCCGGCTATTCTGACGAGAAATATGGATTGCCCAGAGATTTTTGCAAGAGAAGAAGAACTTCCGTTTCTTGCCTGCAGTACTCATCCGGTGACTGGTGCTGTGAGTATTGCATTTTTGCCGAGAACATGCGGAGAAAAGAAGATATTTACGCCTAAAGCTGATCTAAACGTAAAGCTTGGAGTATTTGCAAAACAGATTGGCGTATTCGGTGAGTTCGGAATCGTAACGATTGAACTCGGAGAAGCGGTTGAAGGCAGAGTTTATCTGCAGGATTTGTGCCGGGAGGAGGCTGTGGAGGTTACAGATTTAGTTGCAGATGACCGCAGTAGGCTGATGCTTGATTATGAAGCTTTGATGCAGAAAGGCTTTCTGGATAGCGATGAGAGAGATTGTTCGGCACCTGGATTCATGATCTGGCAGGAGTGATACATTCCAGAGATAAAGACCTTTCAAAAGAAATCATAGCCGAGCTGCTCTTTTTAGGATACGCTTAGAGTGAACATATAAGCATTCCTATCATTTTTATAGATGTCGGGGTAAGGAGGAACTCATGGTGAGCAATTGAAAAATTACGGATACGCTGAAAAAGGTATTTGCAGATAAAACACCGGAAGGACAGGAAAGCATATGGATTTCCGGGCTGCACCGGGAAACGGTATCCTACGATTGAGGCACTTTTTGATGTTGGATTTTATGAAAAAGGTCTGGTCGATTTTTTGTACCCGGAACAATGCGGCAAAACATCTGATGAAAAAAATCAAAAAAGAGTATTTCCGGCTCTCCATCTGTATCCAGAGGGATGCGCTGTACGCAGTGGAAACCATTATCTACGCAGGGAGAAATACCACAGGGAATACCTGTTCAGCCACAAGGAAACAAGACAGTAGATGAAAGCTATGAATGGATTAAAAGCGTAGAAGGGGCTGAAAAAAGGAGAAAAGAAGAAGGTACGATTCTCCGCTGGATAAGCAGCATGGAGCTGTGCGGAAAAAGTCTGAAAAAGATGATACTGGCGGCAAGGAGGTGGGGGAAAATAGAGAATGAAGGTTTTAATGACCAGGAGAACGGAATATATAGGATTGAACACCTTAACAGCACAGTTATGAAGAAGCATTACCTGCTGACGCAGACATTCTGATGTAGTTGTATCCGGTGTGGAACCTGTGCGGGAAAAAAAGTGAAACAGAACATGAAAAATACATCTTTCTGGTTACTGAGAAGTTTCCGATGCAAACCGGTAACAGAAGAAGATGTATTTTGAATAAGGGGCTGTTGCAAAAGTAGATAAATAATCTACTGGAGCAACAGCTCCATTTTTAT
>ERZ894183.882-NODE-882-length-19647-cov-17.418998_pt1 | contig 19647 bp, 18 predicted proteins | sample MGYA00380279_ERZ894183 | MGnify/ENA primary metagenome ERZ894183 (study PRJEB32331, sample SAMN06328422) | human gut metagenome | biome: human gut microbiome; feature: stool | host: Homo sapiens | collected 2013-06-26 ... | reverse complement strand
TGCTGTTTCATGCCTGGGGAAAATTTTATTAAGCCCATTGTTTAAATCGACTTGTAAAAATTCATCACCTTCTTCGGTATAATCGTGGACAAACTCCTCAAAAAAGACAGCGCAGGTAGTATGCGGCGAGGAGACAGCACAGATACCATCTTTAATACCGCTCTCTTGAATAATTTTTTTCAACTGTGGTGTGATGTCAAAATAAGTGGGTCTGCCGCCGTGAGACTCCAGTTCAATTTGTTCTTTATACATTTTCATTGCATTGTTCCCCTTTCTTTTCTTTATCCGCCTTAGCCATGGCCTCTGCCATTTCGCGGACCATCCGCGCAGGATCAGGCGCTCCTATAATGCCGGAGGTCGCACCTGTCCCGTCTGCGCCCAGCTTAATAATATTATAAACATCTTCTGGAGAATTAACTCCAGAGGCGATCATGATCAAAATTTCCGGATTCACAGCATGGATCTGTTCAGTCGTTTCCAGAACGTAGCTATCATCCGCCGTCTCTCCCGTACCGATAAGATCCGTTGGTTCAGACAGCAAAATATTCGGCTTCATTTCTGCAATCGCCCTTGATTCCACAACCGAATCCGCACAGACCACTGTAATCATTTCAAGTTCTTTTGCCCGATTCATGGTCGCATACAGTTCTGCCACTGTACAGCTGTTCTCGGCGTGGTTTAAAAATACCGCTTCTGCTCCCGCTGCTTTCAATGATTCCGGCAGCACGTGTCCCATCCCTCTTCCAGGGCGCAGTGATTCCATATGCTGAGCCGTCACAATAATATTTTTAGTGTTTTCAGCAATGTAACGAATATCCGCAAAAGGACAGGTGAAAAAAATTTCAACTCCAGTATCTTCTGCTACCCTGTCGGCGGCTTTAGCTAATTCCAGGCTTTTTTCGCCATAGAGATAGGACTTTGGATTGACGATCAAAAAAGGTGTTCTCACTTTTCTCATTGTTTATACCTCCACTGCTTTTGTCTCAAAAATACCATAATAATGCTCAAGGGTTTTCTGCATCCCCTCTTTAGAAGCCTTCTTAACATCCAGGTAATTATCTGGCTTTTGTTCATTCAGACTTTCCATAGCGCCGGCCAGAAAATCAGAAAAAATATTGATCTTGGCAATGCCACTCACTGCGCATTTGTTTAAGTTTTTATCTCCCGACGAGGAGCCGCCATGAAGAACTAATGGTGTATTCACAGCCGCCGCTATTTCTTTCAAACGGTCAAAGTTAATTTCGGGAATCCCCTTATACATACCATGGGCTGTCCCGATTGAAATCGCCAGAGAGTCGACATTTGTAGCTTTAATAAAGTTTTCAGCATCTTCTACTGTAGTATACTTTGAGTCTGTCTCGTCATGATTCTCATAGTTTTCCCCAGCCCCTACATGTCCAATTTCAGCCTCTACCACCACACCCCTTGGATGAGCATAGTCAATAATTTCTTTTGTTCTGGCAGCATTAACATCAAAGCTTTCCATCGAAGCATCAATCATAACTGAAGAAAAACCCAGATCAATGGCTCTTTTAATGAGTTCTGGCGTCGCACCATGATCCAGATGTAAAACTACTGGAACTTTTGCAGCTTCAGCATATTTTTTACCGACAAGAGCCGCGTCCTCCAGATTAATGTCATCCCCCAGATGGCTTTCTGCCAAAGCCAGAATAAGAGGAAGTCCCAGCCTTTCGGCTACCTCTACATGCCATTTCAGTGATTCCAAGTCAATAAAATTAGCTGCTGGTATTGCAAAATGCTGCTCTTGGGCTTTTTTAAACAATTCCTTTGATGTTACTAACATAATTCATCCCTCCATAGAATAAAAGCTGGCGGTATTCGCCGCTAAACAGGCAAAAGGTGAGCTCTCCTTTATTTTCTATAACATATGTTCCTTCAAGCCTTTTTTGTTCTTTCTCACCTATGATTATATGCGTTTTTTATTTTTTGTCAAATCTTAAATCTTCCTCTGTGTTTTTTTAAGAAGATATGTTTGTTTTTTACATTTGTTTCTTTTTTATTTTTTTACCACTCTAACAAAAAGCCTTAAAGCCCTTTTTTTAAAGGTTTTTCCAACCCCAACGCTTTATTTTTCAGAAGTCAAAAACCATTTTTTATTAATAAGAACATTTGAAAAACAATTTCATATTTTTGCTTTAACGCTTTTAATTATTTTAATTTTTGTTTTTTCTGTTTTATCATTTATTCTATTTAAAACATTTGTTAAATTATAACGAAAAAAATGGTTTTTCTAAGAAAGCTATGTTAAAATTCATACTAACAGATATATAGATATAGAGGAGTTTTTTAATGAAAAAAAATATTATTGAGGATGAACGCATGATGCTGCGCGTCAGCGATATGTACTATAATAAAAATATGAGCCAGCAGGACATTGCCAATAAGTTATCTATTTCTCGCCCTACCATCTCTAAGCTGTTGAGCGCCGCCAGAGAACATGGCATTGTTACCATTACGGTATCGGACACCAATGGACGTAAATACTTTCAGCTGGAGCAGTTGTTAGAAGAAAAATATGATTTAAAAGAAGTTTTCATTGTAGAAACTCTGGAGGATACAGCCGAAACTAAAGCGTTGATGGGTAAGGCCGCCGCTCAGTATCTTTCCCGGATAATACGTGATGGCGACGTCATCGGCGTCACCATGGGAACCACGGTCGCACAGATTGCGCCGCACGCCAACAATTCCTACCACTCAAATCTTACCTTTGTCCCTTTGATTGGCGGCATTGGCACTGTAGCTACCGAACTGCACAGCAACTATATTGCTGAATCCATGGCGCGTGCCTTTGGAGGCATTTACTATCCGCTTCACGCTCCTGCCATGATTTCCAGAAAAAATACAAAAATTGAGTTGATGAAAGAAAACAGTATTCAACGCGTCTTTAAAAAGGCTAAGCGTATGGATATCGCAATTTTGGGTATCGGTGCCCCTACCAGCAATTCTACTATTATAAAAACAGGTTACTTTACCCCGGAAATGTTTGAAGAAATTCGTGAACAGAAAATGTGTGGTGATATCTGTATGGTTTTTTATGACGAAAACGGCAATATTGATAAATTTGAATATAACGAAAAAATGATGTCCATTGACCTGGGCGTGCTCAAAAATACTAAATACTCCATTGGTGTCTGCGGCGGCGTTGATAAGCCTGTTGCCATTTCAGGCGCCATCAACGGCGGTTATATTAATGTGCTGATTACCGATTACGATTGTGCACAGATTTTAGACCGCATGAAAAGTGAATGATTTCTTGCAACATAAAAGGGTGACCGTCCGAAACGGACGGTCACCCTTTTATCCCTACTTCCTGTAGCGCGTATGGATATTACGGATGTCACTTTTGATCTGGGCGACCAGATCGCCGAGATTATCAAACTTGATTTCACCACGAATTCTCTCTTTAAAAGTAAGAGTGACGTAATCCCCATAAATATTCTCATCAAAATCATAAATGTAGGTCTCAATACTGTAGGGATGTTTTTCAAAAGTGGGATTAAACCCTAAATTCGTAAGGCCATCGTGTTCCTGGCCGCGCACCTTTATTTTTGTATAATAGACGCCGCTGCTGGGAAGAATGACTTTTTCTTTCATTTTCAAGTTGGCGGTGGGAATATCAAAGGTATGCCCAAGCCCCTTCCCTTTTACAATGGTTCCCTCAATGCTGTAATCCCGCCCTAAAAAGGTTGATACCTCATTTACTTTTCCGGTACCGATAAGCTCCCGGATCAGGGTACTGCTGACCGATTGTCCATCGATAATACACGGCGGAATAACGGTCACGCCAAAATTAAAGCGTTTTCCAAACTCTGTGAGCATCTGAATATCCCCTTCACCTTTAAAGCCAAAGCTATAGTTAAAGCCGACCACAATATGAGCAACATTATATTTCTGCAGCAGGTAGTCCCGTATAAAGGCTTTTGGACTGTAACACATCAGCTGGTCATTAAAAGGATTCAGAAAAACATAATCAATCCCCAGATCTTTCATAACCTGAACTTTTTCTTCATTCGTGGTAATAAGCCACGGTGAGTAGGCTGGAAAAATATGCGTCAGTGGATGTTCAGCAAAGGTCATGACTCCACTGGCGCAATTCAGTTCTTTTGCCTTTTTGATGGTGGCATTGATAAGCTCCTGATGCCCCAAGTGCACACCATCAAAAAAGCCAAGAGCCAACACAATTTTTTCATTTGGATTAATTTCGGTATTCATGGTTATTCTCCCTAAAACATTTTAATCGGCTGAACATAGGGTTCCTCGCCGGCGCAAAACCGGCCAATACCTACAAATTCTTCCTGGTCGTAAAGACGCAGGATTTCGCTGTCTTCATAACTCTCGAAATCTTCTATGGCATTCCACTGATACAAACGGTTGCCGCTCCTCAAAAAACGGCTGCCCTGTCTGTTGGCTGTTACCATTCTGAATTTTTCGAGCGCATACTCCGGCTCATGGAAAAATCCCTGGGCACGGCCAACCAGCATCAAATTCTTAAGCTGGGATAAATGCAGCGCATTCTCAATCCTAAAATCCCCAACTCTTTTACGATAAAGATCCCCCATACAAGCCACCGTCCCTAATTTTTTACCAATATCACGACAAAGGGAACGGATATATGTGCCTTTAGAGCATTCTACAATAAACCGGGCCTTATACGGTAATTCATCCGTCTCTATTGCTTCTATCCGGCTGATCTGTATGGGTCGCGGCGGTATCTCCACCTTCTCACCCGCTCTTGCGTAGTCATAAAGCTTGCGCCCGTTGATTTTCAAGGCTGAATAAATGGGCGGCACCTGCATGCTGTCACCCTTAAAGAATTCCAGCGCCTTTAAAAATTCTTCTCTGGTAAAGCTTACCGGCGCCTCTGCAGTTACTGTCCCTGTGCAGTCACAGGTATCGGTTTCCTGACCAAAAAGAATTTCCGCCTCATAAACCTTATCCAGGTCATTTAAATATTCCACCGCTTTAGTGGCTTTACCTACGCATAAAACAAGCACTCCCTGGGCGTTTGGGTCCAGGGTCCCGGTGTGCCCGATCTTTTTAGTGTGTAATATCTGCCGGGCTTTAAAAACAACATCGTGCGATGTCATTCCCTTTTCCTTATAAATATTGAGATAACCGTTTAGCTCACTCATATATCTTCTTCATGCTTCCTATAGTACTCGATCAATTCGATCAATTCTTTTTTCAGCGCTTTCAGGTCTCCTTTAAAGGTAAATCCTGCGGCGCGCATGTGGCCTCCTCCTCCGTATTTACGGGCAATCAATGAGACATCAATTTTAAACGGTGTTTTTGAACGGAGCGAGACACGGTAAATACCACACTCTACCTCTTTCACTGTTGCAGAGAGCTGAACGCCGATAATATTCATGCCAATATTGGCAACATCATCTGTTATCTGGACAGGGCCGCCGTATTTACAAATATCAGCATAACTTAAAAAGATCCATGCCAGGGTATTATCTTCATACAACTGCAACGAGTCTACGGCTTTACCATAAAGCTTCATTTGAGCATAATTTTTCTCGCTGTGAAGGCGCTTGGACAACACCGCAAAATTATCACGCTTTTCATAAAGGCGGCTTAAAATCTGATGCGTATCAGCGGTGACATTGGAAAACTGAAAGCTGCCGGTATCGGTAGAGATACCGGTAAAAACAGCCTCAACCATCTCAGGGTCCAGCTCAACGTCCAAAGCATCCAAAATACGGAAAACCAGCTCGGCAGTGGCGGCCGTTATCTCTAAAAAATTGATGTCGCCATACCCCTGATTAGTGGCGTGATGGTCAATGACCACAGTAGTCCGGGCATCCACCATCGGGACGGGTTTAAACGCATATTCCATTGTTGAACAGTCTAAGAAAGCCACAACATCATATTCATCCTGAAGCTCATCTTCAAAATAACGGCTCTCGCTAAAGAACTGAAGCTTATCCTCCAAAGGCGTTTCGATGTAATAATCGACGTTCTTCCCCAGGGCTTTCAGGCCCTTTCCAAGGGCAATAGCAGACCCGATGGCATCGCCATCGGGTTTATTATGCACGAGAATCAAAAAGCTCTGATTCTCTTTTATACAATCAAGAATCTCTGTCGGTACCTTCTTCATCCTCAGATGCTCCTTTGTTTTTTTTCAGACTTGCTAAAATACTGTCAATATGCATGCCGTACTCTACAGAATCATCCAATTTGAAAGTAAGCGCCGGAATTGAGTGGACCTTAAGCACCTTCCCAAGATTTGCCCTCAAAAAGCCTTTTGCATTATCTAAGAGGCCCAGAACTTCTTCCTTTTCCTCAGATGTTCCGAAAATACTGACATAAACAGTCGCTGTTTTGAGATCTGGCGCCGCTTTGACGTGGGTAATACTAAGTGTGTCACGGTTAAAACGGCTGTCCTTCATTTTCTGCTGAATAATCAGACTCAGCTCACGCTGAATCTGACCATTAATTTTTTCTATTCGATGTGATGCCATAATAGCACCCCCTTTATTTTACAGTTCTCTTGCCACGGCTTCCATGACAAAGGTCTCAATGACGTCACCAAGCTTGATATCATTGTATTTATCAATACCGATACCACATTCGTACCCGCTGGCAACCTCTTTGACATCATCCTTAAAACGCCTTAAGGATGAGATTTCACCTTCAAACACAACAATGCCGTCACGAATGATCCGAACCTCATCATTTCTGGATATTTTACCGTCAGTGACATAGGAACCGGCAATCATGCTGCCATTCGGTATCTTGAAGACTTCACGGACTTCGGCATTCCCGGTAACTTTTTCGACAAATTCCGGCGCCAGCATCCCTTCCATCGCTTTTTTGACATCTTCGATCGCATCATAGATAACGCGGTACAGACGGATATCGACTTCTTCCGTTTCCGCAGCTGCCAGCGCGTTTTTATCCGGACGCACATTAAAACCAATGATGATAGCATTAGAGGTAGACGCCAGCATAACATCTGTCTCGTTCACTGCACCAACTGCGCCGTGGATCACATTAATGCGCACATCATCTGTGTTCAGTTTTTCAAGTGACTGCTTAATGGCTTCAATGGAACCCTGAACATCGGCCTTGATAATAATATTGATATCCTGAATCTGCCCTTCCTGAATCTTCGTAAACAGGTCATCCAGAGAAAGTTTAGATTTTGTCTCTTCCAGAAGTTTTACCTTGCTCTGTGAAATGAATGTCTCTGCAAAGTTTCTTGCTTCTTTTTCATTTCCACATCCGACGATAACTTCTCCGGCATTCGGTACATCGTTAAGTCCAAGGATCTCTACCGGTGTAGACGGACCTGCTTCTTTGACTCTTCTTCCCTTGTCATCCATCATGGCTCTTACTTTACCAAATGCAGAACCTGCTGCGATTGGATCTCCGACACGGAGTGTTCCCTTCTGAACCAGGATATTTGCAACGGAACCTCTTCCCTTATCCAGTTTTGCTTCCAGTACAAGACCTCTTGCACGGCGGTTTGGATTGGCTTTTAATTCCATTACTTCTGCTGTTAAAGCGATCATTTCCATCAGATCTTCCAGACCTTCTCCTGTCTTGGCAGATACCGGAACGAAGATTGTGCTTCCACCCCAGTCTTCCGGAATCAGTTCGTATTCTGTCAGTTCCTGTTTTACACGGTCAATGTTGGCACTTGGTTTATCCATCTTGTTGACAGCTACGATGATCTCTACACCTGCAGCTTTTGCATGGTTAATCGCTTCTACTGTCTGCGGCATAACACCATCGTCTGCTGCTACTACGAGAACTGCGATATCTGTAGAGCTTGCTCCACGCATACGCATTGCTGTGAACGCCTCATGTCCCGGAGTATCCAGGAATGTGATCTTCTCTCCGTTGATCTCTACAACATAAGCACCGATGTGCTGTGTGATACCGCCGGCCTCACGGTCGATGACATTTGTATGACGGATTGCATCCAGAAGGGAAGTTTTACCGTGGTCAACGTGACCCATAACGCAGACTACAGGCGGACGTTTCTTCATCTTCTTTTCGTCCTCTTCTTCTTCTTTTAGAAGTTCTTCGATCACGTCTACAACTTCTTCTTTCTCGCAGAGAACGTCGAATTCCAGCGCGATCTCTTCTGCTGTCTCATAATCGATCTCCTGGTTCACCGTAGCAACTTTTCCCTGCATAAAGAGCTTTTTGATAATTACAGACGGAACAATCTTCATCTTATCAGCCAGTTCTTTGATTGTCAGAACCTCTGGGATTGTGATCTGTTTGATCTCTTCCTCTACCTTCTGCTCTTTCTGCTGTGGTTTCTGAAGCTGCTGTTTTGGCTCGTTTTTCTTCTTGCCCTTTGGCATTCTTTCTTCATCATCACGACGATAATCTTTCTTCTTGTGATCGTCTTTTCCCTTGGCATTCTTTCTCTGTGGTTTCTGTCCTTCGATTGCAGGAGCCGGAATGCTTGGGTTGTTCTTTCTGTCATTTCTTCTGTTGTCGTTTCTGTCTCCGAATTTACGTCCCTGTCTGTCATCGCCACGGTTATTGTCTCGTCTGTTATCACGGTCTCCCTGGTTTCTGTCGGAACGTCCGTTCTGCGGGCGGTCTCCTCTCTGGAATCTCTGTCCGCCTCTTCCTTCCTGGCGGTCACCGTTACGTCCGTCTCTTCCGCCACGTCTTTCACCACCACGGTTATTTCTGTTATCGGATCTGTCGTTTCTATCAGATCTTTCATTTCTTTCAGATCTCTCCGGTCTTTCACTTCTTTCCGGACGTCTGTTCTGTGTTCTTTCTGCTGCCGGCTTCTCTGTCCTCTTTGGAGCCTGTGCTTCTTCTGCAGACGCATTCTGTGCTGCAAAACGGTCAGAACGTCTTGCCGGACGGCCGTTATTTACCTGCATCGGTTTTCCCTGTCCGGAATTCTGACGATTTCCTCCGGATCTTCTTCCTTTGTTACCACCGTTCTGTGCATTCTGCGGACGTATTACATGCACGATATTCTTTTTCTTTGGTGTTTCTGATTTTTGTGTATTTTCGTTTGTATTTGTTTCTATATCTTTATTATTTGACATATAATCTGCCTCCTCTATGCAATTGTCTGATTCTCTGTGTCTATATACTTCCGGATTCCTTTTGCAAATCCCTCATCCAGGATAACCAAAGATGCACGGAACTCTTTTCCCATTGCATGCCCCAATGTATCTTTATCTTTGTAAAAATAGATCGGGACCTGATAAAAGTCACACATGTTCTGAAATTTCTTCTTGGTATTATCGGATGCATCGTCTGCAACGATCACAAGATATGCCCTTCCGGATTTTACTTCTTTCTCCGTACAGAACTCCCCGCTTGCAACCTTGCCGGCTTTCGTGGCAAGACCGATCATAGATAATGCTTTATTCTGACTCAAGTACTTCCATCTCCTTTTCCAGTGCTTCATACACTTCTTTCGGGATAGCCTGCTTAAAGGATCTCTCCAGGCCCTTATTCTTCACTGCTTTTGCAAGGCAGTCACCATTCGGGCAGAGATAAGCACCGCGTCCGTTCTTTCTTCCTGTTGCATCCAGTAGAAATTCTCCCTCCGATGTGCGGATGACACGAATCATCTCTTTTTTACTCTTCATTTCCTGACATCCTACGCATTTACGCATAGGAACTTTTTTATTTGCTCCCACGAATTATCACCTATTCCTCTGTATCCTCTACTTCATCGAATGTGATCTCTGCGTCGTCATCATCATATTCAGCATCTGCTGTGTTCTCTACATCGAATTCTTCTGCATCGTCATCGTACTCTTCTTCGTATACGCCTTCGCTTAATTCCATGTAGTTCTCCGGAAGTTCACCGGATTCGATTGCCTGTGTCTCATTCTTGATGTCGATCTTATATCCTGTCAGTCTTGCTGCCAGTCTTGCATTCTGACCTTCTTTACCGATAGCCAGTGATAACTGATAATCCGGAACGATAACGCTTGCTGTCTTTTCATCCGGATCAGCCATTACAGAAATAACCTTTGCAGGGCTTAATGCATTCTCGATCAGGATTGCCGGATTGTCACTCCAGTTGATGATGTCGATCTTCTCGCCGCGCAGTTCATTGACGATTGCATTGACTCTGGCTCCGTTCATACCAACGCATGCACCGACCGGATCTACATCAGGATCGTTAGACCATACAGCGATCTTTGTTCTGCTTCCTGCTTCTCTTGCGATACTCTTGATCTCTACGATACCGTCCTTTACTTCTGTAACTTCTGATTCAAACAGACGTTTTACAAGTTCCGGATGTGTACGGGATACCAGGATCTTAGGTCCCTTTGTCGTATTCTTTACTTCTACGATATATAATTTGATACGTTCTGTCGGTTTGAAGACCTCACCTTTTACCTGCTCATTCTCTGTCAGCATAGCATCTGCTTTACCAAGGTTGATGCTGACATTCTTTCCAACATAACGCTGTACGATACCTGTCACGATATCTTTTTCTTTTTCAAAATACTGATCGTATACAACCTTACGCTCTTCTTCACGGATCTTCTGTAAGATCAGGTTCTTTGCATTCTGTGTTGCAATACGTCCGAATGATTTGGACTCAATCGGAATATGCACGATATCACCAAGCTCGAACTTGCTGTCGATCTCTTTTGCATCTTCCAGACTGATCTGCTCCAGTTTGTCTTCCACCTCTTCTACAACCGTTTTCTCAGCGTATAACTGATACTCACATGTCTCCTTGTTCATGATCAGTTTGATGTTGTCTGTCTTACCGAAATGGTTCTTACAGGCATTCATCAGTGAATTTTCAATGGCGTCTAACAGTGTCTCTTTACTGATATCTTTCTCTTTCTCCAGTATATTTAACGCTTCTAATAATTCTGTATTCATGGTCTGTTCCTCCTTACTTATCCATGCCGTTTAAAAATCAAATGCTAATCGGATCAGTGCGATCTCGCTTTTTTCAAATGTTTTCTCAGTCTCATCTTCCATCTCGATCGTAACCGTTGTCTCATCGTAATCCTTTAAGATCCCGGTGAATTCCTTCTTTCTGTCGATCATACGGTAGGTTCTGATCTCAACTTCTTCTCCAAGGCTTCTCTTGAAGTCCTTTTCCTTCTTCAGTGGTCTGCCAAGTCCCGGTGAGCTGACTTCCAGAATATACGAATCTTCGATATAATCTTTCTCGTCCAGAATATCGGAAAGTCTGCGGCTTACAACCTCACAGTCATTCACTCCGATTCCACCCGGTTTATCAATATATGCACGAAGGTACCAGTTACTTCCTTCTTTTACATATTCGACATCCACCAGTTCAAATCCATACTCTTCCACGATTGGAAGCAGGATCTCTTCTGTTTTCTGTTCATACATTTCTCTTTTTGACAATCTAAAATCCTCCTTATGCAGACCTTACTTATCTATGTTTCTATATCAGTCGGCACTCTCTTATCTGCACATACTTTGATATGCAACAAAGAAGAGTGAACAATATGTCCACTCTTCTGCCGATTGATTTATGTAACTAAATTAACTATAGCACTGTTCTTTTGTAAAATCAAGGGATTTTGCGTATTTTTTACACTTTTCCGTGTTTGAACGCCATCATCATCTCGTTTGTCAGGCTTAAGTCTTCTGCCTCTACCGGCATCTTATCCCGTTCAAACCACTCCGCCATGGCAAGTTCATCGGTATCCAGTGTGATACCGTCCTCCCCGTCCAGTTCACAGAAGAATCCCATCAGCAGCGTATCGGTAAATGACCACGGCTGGCTCTTATAATACCGCAGGTTCTTCACCTTCAGTCCGACCTCTTCCATGACCTCACGCCTTACCGTCTCTTCAATGGATTCGCCTGTTTCATTAAATCCTGCAAGCAGTGCATACTTTTTGTATTCTCTTCCCGCATACTTTGACATCAGAATCTGATCCCCATGTGTGACAGCTATGATCACCGCCGGACAGATCTTCGGGAATTCCATCATACCGCAGTCCGGGCAGCGCATCATACGCTCTTTGTCGTCATGCACCATCGGCTGTCCGCAGTGACCACAGAACTTCCGCGACTGATACCAGCGGTAAAGCTGCCATCCCGTCACTGCCGCAAACTGTCTGTATTTCGGTCTTGCCTCGCGGAAATACTGATTGTCCTTCAGTTCGAATTCCGGGAAATTCTCCGGATCAATTCCTTCTGCCAGATAATATCCCTGTCCGTCAATTGAAAAGAGATACGTATACTCTTCATATACATCCGGATTGTAAACTGCCGCCTCTTTAAATGTAAGGAACGAGATCTCCTGATCCTCAATCTTCACCAGGATCTTTCTTCCTTCATAATATAAGATCACACTGTCTTCCTTTGGCGGCTCCGGTACATATTCATTTCTATATACATGTGGTTCTATGTTCTGTATCATATCGTTTACCCTCTGTATTTGGTTCCTGTTCCGTCTCGTTTTGCAAGTTTCAGGCGGTTCAGGGTAACTTCTTTTTCATGGTATGAAATCTTACACTCGGTTCCTTCTTCAAACAGATACACATCTGTCAGTGCATCGTCTTTCTTCAGACGGATGCCGCGCACTCCGATCGCACCTTTCTTCTTCTCCGTCACTTCTGCTGCCGGGAAGCGTAAGAAGAATCCGTCCGTTGTCTGCAGTACGATATGCTGGTTCTCCGTCACAACCTGGATCTTCACGACCTCATCTTCCGGCTGAAGCTTAGTTGCTGTAATGGTACGCTTTGTTACCTGGAATTCCGTTCCTTCAACCTTCTTGATCATCCCCTGCTTTGTGGCAAATAAAAGCTTCGCATACCGCATCTGTTCGGAGTCGCAGATGTACACGATCTCTTCCTGCGTGCTGTCATAATTACTGATATTGTCGATCGGCTGTCCCTTATCACGGAATTTTCCATATGGGATATCCATCACTTTCACCTGATGCATCTTTCCATCTTTTGTGAAAATGCAGATCTTGCCGGTATTCATGCAGTGCAGGATGTATTTATTCTCATTATCTGCCGCTTCTTTATTACGCTCATAAGTACTTACATCTACCGTCTTCGCATATCCGAAACGATCCATTAAGAACACAACTTCCTGTTCTTCGACTTTCTTCTCTTCAAATACAGCTTCTTCTGCATTCTCTACAACCGTACGTCTCTTTCTTGCGAATTCCTTCTTGATACGGTCCAGATCTTCCATGATAACTGCTGCCATCGAATCGTAATTATTCAGGATATCTTCATATTTTTCAATCTTAGCCAGCGTCTCTTCATGTTCTTTCTGAAGTGCTTCGATTTCCAGACCGATCAGCTTGTACAGACGCATCTCCAGGATCGCTTTTGCCTGACGCTCTGTAAATCTTAACATTCCCGCCATCTTTTTGGAAATGGAGGACTTGAACTTAATGTTCTCTGTCTCCCCGTTCATCAGGCATGCCTTTGCGTCTTTTACATTCTGGCTTCCTCTTAAGATCTCGATGATCAGATCGATCACGTCACAGGCTTTGATCAGACCTTCCTGAATCTCTTTTTTATCCTGCTCTTTCTTAAGTAATGTCTTATATTTTCTCGTCGCCATATCGAACTGGAAGTCTACATGTGCCTCGATGATACGCTTCAGGCCCATGGTCTCCGGTCTTCCGTCCGCAACTGCCAGCATATTAACTCCAAAGGTATCTTCCAGTCGGGTCTTCTTATAGAGCATATTGGTCAGATTCTCTACGTCCGCACCTTTCTTCAGGTCAATGACGATACGGATTCCTTCTTTGGACGACTGATTGGAAATATCCACGATGTCTGTTGTCTTCTTGGTCTCTACCAGATTGCAGACATCATTTAAGAATTTCCCGATTCCCGCACCGATCATGGTATAAGGAATCTCTGTGATGACCAGACGTTTCTTTCCGCCCTTCATATCTTCTACTTCAACTTTTCCACGGATCTTGATCTTTCCGGTTCCTGTCTCGTAGATCTCCGGCAGGTCGTCTTTGTTGACCACGATTCCACCTGTCGGGAAATCCGGCCCTTTGATATATTTCATCAGCTGTCTGGTCGTGATCTCCTCATTTTTCATATAAGCTTTGACACCGTCTACAACCTCTCCCAGATTGTGTGTCGGGATACTGGTTGCCATACCGACCGCGATACCTTCCGCACCGTTCACCAGAAGGTTCGGAATACGCACCGGAAGTACGACCGGTTCCTTCTCCGTCTCGTCAAAGTTCGGCATGAAGTCTACAATATCCTTGTCCAGATCAGCCAGATACGCTTCCTGTGTGATCTTCGCAAGTCTCGCCTCAGTATAACGCATTGCGGCTGCACCGTCTCCTTCGATCGAACCGAAGTTACCGTGTCCGTCTACAAGGATCATTCCTTTTTTAAATTCCTGTGCCATGACCACCAGTGCGTCATAGATGGAACTGTCTCCGTGCGGGTGATATTTACCCATGGTATCTCCAACGATACGCGCACATTTACGGTACGGTTTGTCATACCGGATCCCCAGTTCGTGCATATCGTAAAGTGTACGTCTCTGTACTGGTTTCAGTCCGTCTCTTACATCCGGCAGGGCTCTGGCAATGATTACGCTCATTGCATAATCGATATATGATTTTTTCATCACGTCCGAATATTCGGTTCTGATGATCTGTGAATCCTGCATTGTATTTCTCCTATCCTATATATCTCTATATATCAAGTTCCGCTTCTGTCGCATTTTCATAAATAAATGAACGTCTTGGCGGTACTTCTGATCCCATCAGCATCTCGGTTACGCTGGATGCCATTCTTGCGTCTTCAATCTCTACCAGTTTCAGAAGTCTGGTTTCCGGGTTGAGGGTTGTCTCCCACAACTGTTCTGCATCCATCTCTCCCAGACCTTTGTATCTCTGTAAGGTAAATGGACCGTCATGCGTCTTTCTGTATTTTTCCAGTGCTTTATCATCATACAGATATTCTTCCTCGCCTTTCTTCGGCATCGCCTTATAAAGAGGCGGCATCGCAATATAGACATGTCCTTCGAAAATCAGTTCCGGCATAAAGCGGTAGAACAACGTCAAAAGCAGTGTCGAGATATGGGCACCGTCCACGTCGGCATCGGCCATGATGATGATCTTGTCATACCGCAGCTTGCTGATATCAAAGTCATTTCCATATCCTTCGGAAAATCCGCAGCCAAATGCATTGATCATCGTCTTGATCTCTGCATTCGCCAGCACTTTATCGATACTTGCTTTTTCCACGTTCAGGATCTTACCACGGATTGGAAGGATTGCCTGGAACATACGGTCTCTGGCTGTCTTCGCAGACCCCCCGGCAGAGTCTCCCTCTACGATGAAGATCTCACATTTTGATGCATCACGGCTTTCGCAGTTCGCAAGCTTTCCGTTACTGTCAAAGGAATATTTCTGCTTGGTCAGAAGATTCGTCTTCGCACGCTCTTCCGTCTTACGGATCTTTGCCGCCTTCTCCGCACAGCCAATGACTTTCTTAAGCGTCTCCAGATTACGGTCAAAGAAACGGATGATCTCATCGTTCGTGACCTTACTGCAGGCCTTTGCCGCGTCCGGATTGTCAAGCTTGGTCTTCGTCTGACCTTCAAATCTCGGATCCGGGTGCTTGATCGATACGATTGCCGTCATACCGTTACGGATATCGGCTCCGGTAAAGTTTGCATCCTTTTCTTTCAGAATACCAAGTTCTCTTGCATACTGGTTGATCGCCGTTGTAAATGTCGTCTTGAATCCGGTCAGATGCGTTCCTCCTTCTGCATTGTAGATATTGTTACAGAAGCCAAGTACATTTTCATGGAACTCGTTGACGTACTGGAAGGCCACTTCTACTTCGATGCCTTCTGCTTCCCCTTTGAAATACACCGGATCATGTACGACTTCTTTTTTATGATTCAGTTCACGGATGAATCCAAGGATTCCGTCCGGCTCATGATAAATGATCTGTTCCGGTTCTGCTCCCCTTTTATCTTCAAATACGATCTTCAGATCCGGATTCAGATAAGCAGTCTCATGAAGACGGCTCTTTACCTCTTCTGCTTTGAACTTTGTCTTTTCAAATATCGTATCATCCGGAAGGAAATTCACTTTCGTTCCGGTCTTTCTTGTCTTTCCGATCGTCGGCAGTAATCCGTCTTCCAATTCGATCACCGGTTTTCCCTGTTCATACCGGTCATGGTGGATATATCCGTCTCTGCTGATCTGCACATCCATATAGGTAGACAGCGCATTTACAACAGAAGAACCGACACCATGCAAACCTCCGCTGGTCTTGTATGCCGAATCGTCGAATTTTCCGCCCGCATGAAGTGTCGTGTATACCACACGAGCTGCCGATACTCCTGTTGCATGAAGGTCTACCGGTACACCACGTCCGTTATCTGCGATCGTTGCCGAACCGTCTTTTTCCAGTGTCACATGGATCTCGCTGCAATATCCGGCAAGATGCTCATCCACCGCATTATCCACGATCTCATAGATCAGATGGTTCAGACCTTTGGTTGAAACACTTCCTATATACATTCCGGGTCTTTTTCTTACCGCTTCCAGTCCCTCCAGGATCGCGATACTTCCCGCATCATATGTATTCTTTTTCGCCATTCTTTCTATATCCTTTCTCCGTTTCCATCTGTATGACAGACATTGAAAAACATCACATCTGATACCTTCCACAAGTATCATACAGATTTTTCCATACTTTGGATATCTTATCATAAAAATATTTTCGAATCAAGACAGCACCTGATGCAGAAGCTCTGCAAGAAGTTCCATGGCATTTCGCATCTCTTCTACTGTATTCGTCTGCGCTCCTGCCTCAACCAGAAGTGTCTTCGGTTTGAAATGCATGTTATAGCGGTATGCCCGAAGGAAAATGTGTCTGGCAAATCCCGGATAATATTTAGCTGCTGCAATCTCCATCTGAAGGGAAAATGCCAGGTTGTCTTCCAGATATGGATTCGGAAGATAACTGATATTTCCATTTGCCCGCGTTCTGCTGAGTCCGTTGAAGAACATGATCTGCGCCGTCTGTCTGCCATCCACCTCTGTCACAAGATGTGTCCCTTCCGCCACACCGTCCCGGTGGAGGTCGATCACCACTTCTATACTTGGATTATCTTTTAATATCTTCTGCACATCCGGTTCCGCAAGCTGATATGCTTTGCTGCGGTCCAGTTTGCCATTTACCAGATCATAAACACCTGTGTGATGATACGTCTCGATTCCATACTTTTGATTCAAAAGATCTGTCAGATACGTTCCCATACCTACAATCGATGTATTCGCATCCCCCGGAACAGAATCTTTAAACTGCTCCTGGGAATGTGTATGATAGATCAGCACCTTCGGTCCGGCTGCCTCTTCATTAGAATTGGAATTCAGCTTCATATTCTTTCCAAGCAGCCGGTCTGCATTGATCAGATTTGCATCCGCCATCGTACTGCTGTCCACTGTGTAAAAATGGCTCATCAGATATTCGTAATCTCTTAATTTATCCATGGATATGTCTACTTTAGCCTCCGGTATCTTCACCATCTCCTGCTGCGTGACACTTTGCCCCTGCGTAATGAGCTTTCCATTTTCATCCACGGCATTTTCATCATTCGCCTGCTTTTCTAATATCATGGCATAGGTCTGGGAATCTTCGGCGATAGTATCCTCTTTTTCCGCTGACAGATAGGTTCCAATCGGGAACAATTTCATCACTGTCTGTGTCACGTCCTCTGCAGGACCTCCGACATGGTCTTTTTCCGATGTATAAGTCAGTGTCGTCATTATATTTCCGACAGCACAATCTGCAATGACCTCTTTTTCTTTTTCCAGGAATGATATTTTCAGTTCTCGTACTGTTCCATTTTCTTTTATTACATGACCTCTTATGAAACAGGTCAGAAGTATTCCAGCACTGCCCCAGGCTACACACTTCATATATTTTTCCAACATTCTCTGCCTGTCTTTCTTTTTCACATTTTTAACACCTCTGCCGTTTACTGATTTTTACGATATCTTAGTTCTTACTATATTATGGCAATATTGTAAATGTTATGACTGCATTATTTTTTCTTTCCCCGCAAAAAGCATATTCATTGCTTCTGAAATTGTATAACTGATTCGTCTTACTGTATCATCAATATCTTTTGGTGTCACAAACATACCATTCAGATGCGGAGCAATCAATTCCTTTACCAGTTCATATTTCTCTGCGGAATTATATCCCTGCAATACCACTCCCACCCCTTTTAATGTTTCTGATGTTTCCAGTGCCATAATAAAGTTCTCCATTGTATCATTCACAATGGTTGCCGCATCCACAACTGTCGGCACTCCGATTGCAATGACCGGAATTCCCATCGTATCTTTTGTAATCTCACTTCGGTGATTTCCAACCCCTGCTCCCGGATAAATTCCCGCATCAGAAATCTGTATTGTCCGGTTCAGTCTTTTGGTACTTCTTGCTGCCAGTGCATCAATTACCATAATCAGATCAGGGGTTGTCTCATTTACTATTCCCCGTATAATTTCTGCAGACTCCATCCCGGTCTGTGCCATCACTCCCGGAACGATCGCACTTACAATCCTGCTTCCGCCTTTTCCCACTGCATACCTTCCATATTCCTGCACAATATGTCTGGTAACATTCAACTGATCCACCACATACGGTCCCAGTGCATCCGGTGTCACTTCACGATTGCCAAGGCCTACAACAAGTACCGAATATCCTTTTTCCTGATTTTCTTCCGTATCTTTCATATATTTTTCCAAAAAACCTGCCAATGTCTCCGATATTTCCCTGTGATACCCTTCATCTGCAGCTGCCATATTCGGCGCTTCCAGTGTCAGATATGTTCCCACAGGTTTTCCCATCGCCTTCGCCCCATTTTCCGTTTCAATCCTGACCGTTGTGATCTTAATCTCCTTTTCTTCATCATACTCCTCTTCCAGAACGACACCTGATACCTCCACATGATCCGATTCAAACCGTTCTTTCTGTTCCATCGCAAGATCCGTCCGTATCTTATACTTCTCCACCATCATTTTTATCCATCCTTTCTCAAATTAATGCTAGTTTTTCCAATATTTTCAGAAATATGTATTGACAGATTCCAATTCATGCCCTAAAATAAATTCGTATGTTTCGTTAGATCGTCCGTGTCCGGCTCTAACGAACTGGAAATCGAATTAAAAAAATCGAAATACATTGATATCGGAGGTGGACAAATTGGCTAATATCAAATCTGCAAAGAAAAGAATTTTAGTAAACGAAACAAAAGCTGCTAGAAACAAAGCAATCAAGTCTAAAGTAAAAACTTGCGTAAAGAAAGTTGAAACAGCTGTAGCTAACAAAGATGCCGCTGCTGCTGCAGACGCATTAAAAGTTGCAATCGTTGAAATCAACAAAGCTGGAAGCAAGGGTGTTTACCACAAAAACACATGCTCTAGAAAGATTTCCCGTCTGACAAAAGCTGTTAACGGAATTGCTTAATAATAGAGATTAAACTCGAGTTGCAAAATTTTTAGAACCCGGATCATCCCGTCAATGATCTGGGTTTTTTTCTATTTAATTAACCATCGCGGCCTCTCAGTCCACGAGAAAGACTTGGTATTCTGTTTGTTGCTGGATGTCACGATGCAGAAGTTCTAAGGCAGTCCGCCTTCCCTAA
>ERZ894183.875-NODE-875-length-19787-cov-16.897324_pt1 | contig 19787 bp, 18 predicted proteins | sample MGYA00380279_ERZ894183 | MGnify/ENA primary metagenome ERZ894183 (study PRJEB32331, sample SAMN06328422) | human gut metagenome | biome: human gut microbiome; feature: stool | host: Homo sapiens | collected 2013-06-26 ... | reverse complement strand
GACTATGAGCGACAGCTATGAATTAAAGGCGGCAGTGCTGGCAGCCAGGGAAGCAGGGATCTGCCCTGATACCGGGAAGCCCCTTCCTGTTTTTGCCACAGTGATCTATGATGAAAAGGGCAAACTTCTGACTGGCGGCACCGTAGAATCTACGGTGGCTCTGTTAGAGGGGCTTAAGGTAGATGCTCTGGGTATCAACTGCGGCCTTGGGCCGGTGCAGATGAAGCCTATCTTAGAGGAACTGCTCCGTGTTTCTTCCCTGCCGGTCCTGGTGAATCCCAATGCGGGACTGCCAAGGAGCGAGGGAGGAAAGACGGTTTATGATATTAATGCCGCTCAGTTTGCTGAGGTTATGGAAGAAATTGCAGCCATGGGAGCTGTGATTGTGGGAGGCTGCTGCGGCACCACCCCGGAGCATATAAGGGAAACAGTAAAGCGCTGCGCCTCCCTTCCAGTGAAATGGCCGGAGCCAAAACACAGGACAGTTATTTCCTCCTACTCCCAGGCGGTGGTATTTGAGCGGAGGCCGGTGATCATCGGCGAGCGTATCAACCCTACGGGAAAATCCAAATTCAAACAGGCCCTGAGAGACCATAACATGGAATATATCCTGCGGGAGGGTGTGAATCAGCAGGATAACGGTGCCCATGTGCTGGATGTAAATGTGGGCCTGCCGGAGATTGATGAGGCCGCTATGATGGAGGAGGCGGTACGGGAGCTTCAGAGCGTTATTGACCTGCCTTTACAGATCGATACCTCCAACCCAGAGGCCATGGAGCGGGCCCTTCGTGTATACAATGGAAAGCCTCTGATCAACTCGGTCAACGGCAAGGAAGAGGTGATGGAGCAGGTATTTCCTCTGGCTGCCAAGTACGGAGGCGTCATCGTGGGCCTGTGTCTGGATGAAAACGGGATCCCGGAGACGGCAGAGGGACGGATCCGGGTAGGAAAAAAGATCATCCGCCGGGCGGCGGAGTATGGCATCGGGCCGGAGGACATTATCCTGGACGGCCTTTGCATGACTGTAAGCTCTGACAGTAAGGGGGCTTTGGTGACCCTGGAGACCCTGCGGAGGATCCGGGATGAGCTGGGAGGAAAGTCCATCCTCGGAGTATCAAACATTTCCTTTGGACTGCCCCAGCGTGAGATCATCAACGGCGCCTTCTTTACCATGGCGATGGAATGCGGGCTGAACGGGGCCATTATTAACCCCAATTCCGAGGCTATGATGCGGGCCTATTACAGTTTCAATGCCCTGATGGATCTGGACCCCCAGTGCAGTGAGTATATCAGCATCTACAGCGGCCAGGCTGCGGGACTGGGACAGACGATAAGGCCCGGCGGCGGCCAGACCGGGGCTCCAGCCCAAGGCGCCGGGACGGGTCTTGGCGGGGCTATCGAGCGGGGCTTAAGAGAGCAGGCGGCAGAGGCGGTTTCTGCCCTTTTAAAGGAAAAGGACGCTCTGGGAATCATCAATGATGAGATGATCCCGGCTCTGGACCGTGTGGGAAAGGGCTTTGAAAAGGGAACTGTATTTCTTCCCCAGCTTCTTATGAGCGCCGAGGCGGCCAAGGCGGCCTTTGAGGTGATCAAGTCTGCCATGGAGGGCAGCGGCCAGGTGCAGGAGAAAAAGGGAACCATAATCCTTGCTACCGTAAAGGGAGACATCCACGATATTGGAAAAAATATTGTAAAGGTGCTGCTGGAAAATTACAGCTATGAGGTCATCGACCTTGGAAAGGATGTTCCGCCGGAACGGGTGGTAGAGGAGACGGTGGCAAGGAAGGCACCCTTAGTAGGCTTAAGCGCCCTTATGACCACTACTGTACCCAGCATGGAGGAAACCATCCGCCAGCTGCGCCTTTCGGCTCCCTGGGCTAAGGTTATGGTGGGCGGGGCGGTGCTGACCGAGGAATATGCCCGCACCATCGGAGCGGATGCCTACTGCCGGGACGCCATGGCATCGGTCCACTATGCCGGAATTGTCATCGAAGCCTGAGGATTTCCAATAACCTCCAGTTCCATTTGCTGAAAAATGTGTTAATATAGTTTTGTAACAAAAAAGAAACAATTTTGTAACAAAATTGACAACATGAAAGTGAGGACAAAACTATGTTATCTGTTTCAGCAATGACACTTGCCACTATGATGGGATCTGCCTGCGGTACCAATATGGCTAACCTTAACAACTGCAGCGCCGCTCTTTTAAACAACGGAGCATGTCAGCAGGGCATCTACTGTCAGCAGGACAACTGCCGTGGAAGCCAGGATCTGGACTGCCTGTTATCCCAGCTGGGTGCGAGCCAGGGACAGTGTAAGGGGTTCTAAAAAAGAGGAACATATTTTAAAATGAAGTGAAATGCCATACGGAAATATCTAAAATAAATTTATAGGTATCCGCCATATCCAGATTGATATGGCGGATATTCATGTTGTGAAAATGAATATATAGCGGATGATATTGATCACATAACCGATGACGAAGAAGCAGAGCGCAAAAAGCTCAAACGGGAGCTCGGGTAGAAGTCCTTGCACGATTGGAGGATTCTGCCAGAACGCAGCGGGATTTTGAAAATGTTATCGCATGGTGGGACAGGCTGGACGCTAACCGGGAGCGCCGGGAACGCTATCACGAACTCAGCAGAAGCGGCGATGATGTTCCTCTCGATTACGGTGCGTCTGTCAATGAACTCTTTTTCCCGGATACGCTGAACGATGTACTGGAAAAGCAGCTCCGCAAAGGGGATTTTATCGACGCCATTTTCTACTGCCCTTACGATATACACGAGCTTGTGACGGAAGAATACCTTTCCAGAATCCTCTGGGAATTGAATGAGGAACACAAGGAGCTGCTGTTTCTCTGCGCCGTCCGGCTGTTCAGCTCCACCCGGATCGCCAAAATACGGAAGCAAAGCGACCGGAACATCCGCAAGATGCGTGGCACGATGCTGGGAAAGATACGAAAAAAGCTGCTCCCCGCACTTTTGGATAAGGCAGAAAAGCAGCAGCCAATGACCATATTGGAGAAAGATTTTTTAGAAGAATCTGGAATGGAGATTGATTCCGGGGAAAAGAAATCGTATAATGGATAATATAAATCGGAGTTATTCGGGTTACAATATATAGCGGAGGGTTTTGTATATGAAGAACCTTTTTGAACGCACCAGCTCTAATTGGGTGCGATACAGCGAATACGAATGGAGGGCGGCAGAGGACGGAACTCTGTACCTCACGCCGACAGAAACTGCGCAGCCGAGTATCTATGATCCGCTCGCAGAGTATCAGCGGATTGTACTGGACGCGATCAATATCGGGCGGATGGGTATGAGCAAGAAGCCGGATGCCGAAATCCAGAAGGGCATCCAGCAATTTGCGGTAAAATACGGCTTGTTTGGACTGATGACTGCGCTGCCTACCACGCCAAACTTTATGGAATATGAGGCGGTGTACCTGCCGAAAAACCACTTTATCAAAGAAGAAACCATGTCCACCGAAAACTATCTGGCGCTGTTCTTTCCCTTTGATAAGCTGGATGTGATCAAGCGTGGTATCGAGTCCATGTGGAATATCCAGAATGACCGGGTGATGATGGCACTGGCTTTGACCATGACGGATAAGCCGATGGCGGTCAACATGAGCTTTCAGCGAGAATATGCGGAGCGGTATAACTGGATGAAGCAGCAGTTCATCGACTGGGCGTTTACCTATATCAACAGCTTCCTCTACTACGAGGATTATGATACGCTGAACGATGAAACCCGGCAGATGATGCAGCAGAGCATGGCGGCTTTCGGCGGCATAGCACCGACCTACCACATCGCCCTACTGGATAAGCCGACCATTATCTGGGACTTTCATTCCCTGCTGCTGGGCGTACAGATGATGTTCAGTTTCATGCTGACCGACAGCGAAAATCCGATTAAGCTTTGCAAGCACTGTACCAAAGCCTTTGTCGCAAGCAGACCAAGCGCCGTATTTTGCAGCCCTCAGTGCAAGAATAAGCATAATGTTTATAAGAGCAGAGCAAAGAAAAACAATCCCGATAAGGAATGATTGGAGGGTGATACATAATGGCTGAGAACAAGAACACAAAATTGCAGATCCGAAACAGCACTGTGGATTTTCTTGTATTTACCAAGGATGCCCACGAAGACGGCATTGAAGTCCGTGTGCAGGATCACGATGTATGGCTGACACAAAAAGCGATTGGCCAGCTTTTCGATGTAGACAGAAGCGTTGTCACAAAACATTTGAAAAATATCTATGAAAGCGGCGAATTATCTGAAGATTCAACTTGTGCAAATTTTGCACAAGTTGCGGATAACGGAAAAACCTATCAATATAAGTTTTATTCGCTATCTGCCATAATTGCCGTTGGCTACCGTGTCAACTCTGGTAGGGCAACACAATTCCGGCAATGGGCAACAAAAGTGCTGGATACCTTTGCGAAGCAAGGGTATGTTTTAGATAAGAGCAGATTGATTAACGGTCAAATTTTCGACGAGGATTATTTTGACCACTTAATTTCTGAGATACAGGAGATTCGAGCCAGTGAGCGCCGTTTCTATCAAAAGATTACAGACATCTATGCTACTGCCGTTGATTATTCCCTTGATAGCCAAATCACAAAAGATTTCTTTGCGACAGTACAGAATAAGATGCACTATGCCGTTCACGGAAATACCGCAGCGGAAGTCATTGTAGCAAGAGCAGACCACACAAAAGAACATATGGGATTGACCTCATGGCGTAATGCACCCGATGGGAAAATTGTCAAAGCAGATGTGTCGATTGCAAAGAATTACTTATCTAAGGGTGAAATGCAGGAACTTAACGAGATCGTCACGATGTATCTGGACTACGCTACAAGACAGGCACGGCGGCATATTCCCATGACGATGGCAGATTGGGCTTCCAAACTGGATGCGTTCCTGCAATTCAACGATGCGGAAGTCTTGCAAAACAAGGGTAAAGTCACAGCCGCAATCGCAAAAGCCTTTGCGGAAAGTGAATTTGAGCAGTACCGTGTAATACAAGATCGTCTGTATCAAAGTGATTTTGACCGTCTTGTTGCCAGCACAGAAGAAAAAAACGACTAACGACAGAAACTCCCGTTATCAGCCATATCACAGCCGATAACGGGATTTCGTTTAAGCATATACAAGTTCGGTTAAGATAATTTCTTCCGCACGGTTGCGAATGGAATTGATACGGCGCACCCATTCCATTTGGTCAGCCGCTTTGAGTGCTTCGGTTACGCCCTCCTGCTTTGCCATAGCAGAAACGACGATTTCCATACGCTCGTTGCAGTCTTGGTCGATTTCAGCAAGATGCTTGAACAGCGTTCCCTCTAACAGGTAATTGTTATACAGGATTGGATGATGCTCTTTCAGATAACTGCGGCGCATACGCCCGTATTTGCCAATCTGATAATTGCCGGTATCCGGCAAGACAAGGTTTGGGATGAAGTAATCACCCACTTGACGATATGTACCGCCCATTTCTTCAAATAGAGATTTCATAGAATATCAGCTCCTTTTGTGTTGATTTTCAGCGGTTATAAGGCTTTTTTGACTCCTTTCTTACAACTGCTTTTCAATTCACCACAAATGAGCCGCAGTCATATGTATTAGGTGGCAGAAACAACCCTTTACATATTAACTCTTGGAAGATCATGGATATGTCCTTCCCCCTGAATTCCAGCAGTTCCTTCTGGCTCAGCTTAAGGACATCCGTACCGTTAAAATCAATGGACCCGCCAACAATTTTTCCTGTCTTGGCCGGCAGGAGATGGATGATGGAGCTGGATGTAACGCTCTTACCTGAACCGGACTCGCCCACAATGCCCAGGATTTCTCCCTTTTCCACCTCAAAGCTGACTCCGTCCACAGCTTTGCTGACCCCGCCGGAGGTATAGAAGTACGTCTTCAAGTCTTTTACTGTCAATAATTTCTGTCCTTCCATATCCTCACCTCTCATTCATACTGCTTCTTCATATCCTGAAAGGCCCTGTCCACCTGTTCCATAAGGCTGTCGTCGGATAAAAGCTCCACCGCAGTCATGGCAAGTGCCTTGGCGCCAGTCAGGGCCGCCCTGTGTCCGTCCGGGCTTTTGCAGGCATCCTCGAATTCCTTTGTGTGTCCCCGGAGCAGGGGAACCACCTGGACATAGGACTGGAGGGCCGGAAAGGCATGGGTCAGATTACCCACATCCGTACATCCGATTCCCAGTTCCTTTCTTCTTGGCATAACCGTTTCTCCCAGCCTGGTAAATTGCTCTGCCAGGACGTCCTCTATAACCGGATTGTTGCGTATGTCCTCATATGTGTAGCCGTCTTCCTTCCACTGCCAGGTAGTACCGGTCATCCTGGCTGCGGCCTCGCAGGCCTCCAGAAAATCTCCCAGAAGCTTCTTCTTGGTCTTCATGCTGAACGAGCGCACTGTAAACTTCCCCTGGCAGTGTTCCGGAATGTGGATGGGATCCTCTCCGCCTTCGGATATGATGCCTAAAATGGTTCCCTGCCCGTTCCAGCGAAGCCTCATCTGGCTGATATGCTGGAACAGCAGAAGAAGGGGATCCAGGGCGCTGACACCCTCCTCAGGCCAGGTAGCGGCATGGGCTCCCTTTCCGAAAAAGTCCACGATGATGTCTGTCCTGGAGTATGAGATATCATTCACCACTGTCTCATTGGCGGAATGGATTATCATAGCCGCGTCCACCCCGTCAAATGCCCCATTTTCAAGCATGATGACCTTTCCGCCTCCGCCCTCCTCAGCCGGTGTCCCAAATACGGAAATACTGCCCTTAAGCTGCGGCAGCACGGACTTCACCGCAATCCCGGCTCCGGCCGACATGGCCGCCATCAGATTATGGCCGCACGCGTGGCCCATTCCCGGCACAGCGTCGTACTCCGCCAGGAACGCAATATGAGGTCCCGGTTTTCCGGAATCACAAAACGCATGGAACGCTGTCTCAATCCCGCCGGTTCCCCGCTCCACTTCAAAACCGTGGTTTTCAAGCAGTCCGGTAATGGACCGGCATGCCTTATACTCTTTAAAATTATATTCCGGATTATTCCAGATGGTATCTGCCAGCTCCGTAAGCTCCCCGGAACATCGGTCTATACACGTCTCGACCTGTCTTTTCACTTCTTCTCTCATGGCTACCTCCTCATCTTGGGATCCAGTACATCGCGTATACCGTCTCCCAGCAGATTAAAGCCGATAACTGTCAGCAAAATAAAGCAGCCTGAGATACCTGCGATATGGGGCGCCGTGTTCAGGCAGTCCCTTCCCGACCTCAGAATACTTCCCCAAGAAGCTGTGGGCAGCTTGATGCCCAGTCCAAGGAAGCTTAAGGATGCCTCTGATATGATTGCGCTGGCAGTGTTAAGGGTAGCATACACAATGACCTCACTCACTGTATTGGGCAGTATATGGTGAAGCAGCATCCTGGTATTGGAAATGCCGATGACCCTGCCTGCATTGCAGTACTCCTCCTTTTTCACTATGAGCACCTGTCCTCTGACCACCCTGGAAAAACGAGGTACGACTGCAATTCCGATTGCCAGGATCACATTAAATATACCATCCCCCAGCACCGTCATTAGGATAATTGACAGCAGGATGAACGGAAATGCCATAACGCCGTCCATGCAGCGCATAATGACCGCATCCACCACGCCTCCGGCGTAACCTGATATAAGCCCCAGGGCCACCCCGATGACACCGCCCAGTACCGTGGCCCCCACTGCAACCAGAAGAGAGACCCTGGCTCCGTAGCATATCCTTGTAAATAAATCCCTTCCGGCTTCATCCGTGCCGAACAGATGCCCCTTTTCAAAGAAGCCCAGATATGCGTCAATGGGATGTATCTCATTGGGCTTCCCCCCTGTGATGAACGGGGCAAATACAGCAATGGCGGTCATAATCACAATGATGAACAGTCCAATCATAGCTGTCTTATTCCGTCTCAGCTTATTCCAGGCGCTATTGGCCCTCCGTTCCTTCCTGAGGATTTCCTCGTAAGACGGTTGGGATGCGGCTATATCTGTCTTTTTCATTTAGCTTCCCCCCTCGTAGCTGACTCTTGGATTGATCAGCATGTATACAATATCTACCGCCAGATTTACCAGGACAAATGCCAGCGCGATTACAAGAACAGCGCCCTGAATCAGCATATAATCACGGTTGTCGATGGCGCCCACCATCAGGGAACCCATGCCGGGCCAGGAAAACACGTTTTCCGTCAGGATGGCGCCTGCAAAACAGGATGCCAGCTGAAGGCCTAGGACTGTGACGATGGGAGGAAGGGCACTCTTTAAAGCGTACTTCCATATAACGATGGCGTCCCTGATTCCTCTGGCTCTGATGGCCCGTATGGAATCGCTTGAAATGGATTCCAGGATACTGGAACGGGTGATTCTGGCAAAGGTTGCCATAGGTATGGTGGACAGACAGAAACATGGAAGGACCATGTGGCGTATCACATCCCCCAGGCCGTTTTCAAAGGCCCCCATTCCCAGAGCCGGAAGCCACCCAAGCCGGACGCTGAAGGTCAGTACCAGCATAAGGCCCATCCAGAAAATAGGCATGGAAACCCCAATCAGTGCAAGTATCATAAATATGTAATCAAACAGAGAACCCTGCTTTACCGCGCTGACCACACCAATCACCATGCCTATCAAAAGAGCAACCGCTATGGAGGGAATTGCCAGCAGAAGTGTATTGGGTATCCTCTCCGCCACAAGCTTTAAGACCGGCTGGTTGTAGGAATAGGATGTCCCGAAGTCCCCCTGCAAAACGCCGAGGACATAGTCTTTGTACTGAACCAGCATTGGTTCGTTAAGCCCCATGCTTTCCCGCAGCTTTTCCACGTCCTGCACGGAAGCCTGGGGACCTGCCACGGCCCGGGCCGGGTCACCCGGAATCATCCTCGTAAGTACGAAGGTCAGGGTCACCACCACAAACAGGGCCGGTATGATCTGCAGGCATCGGTTAATTAAAGTCTTTAACATAGATGTCACCAAACTCCTTTTGAGACAGGAATGCCGCCATAAGACGGCATCCCCGGTGCCGGTTCCATCAAGCCGGTACTGATATAATACCGTTGCTTGTGAACCTTACTTTGAAAGCCATACGTTAATATCGGTTGTACAGATCTTTACCTTACCGTCAGCCCTCTGGACCAGTCCCTGGACATTGGGCGTCACACCCCACTCCACATTCTCATTGGCATAGAATATACCGGGCATATCCTTCACTATCAGGGCTAACGCCTTCTTGTACAGGTCGGCGCGCTCATTCTGGTCTGTTGTCAGCAGGGCGTTCTCCAGGCATTTATCAACCTCAGGATTATTGTAACCCTGGCCGTTGCCCAGGGAACCGATTTCTCCGCTGTAGAACAGCTTGTTTAAGAAGAAGTAGGGATCCGGATACCATGTCCATGACATACCGAACACATCTGCCTGTCCGGAAGCGCCAATCTCGCTGAAGGTTCCCCACTCACTGGTATTAATGTTTACATTCACGTTCAGGTTCTGCTGCAGGTATGCCTGGAACAGGGTTGCCATCTTAACCCTGGTAGGCGTATTGGATATATACAGGTTCAAATCAAATCCGTCCGGATAACCGGCCTCTGCCAGAAGCGCCTTGGCTGCTTCCGGATCATAGGTTGGAACCTCTGCCTTTACAGCCTCGTCGTATCCCCAGGAGCCCGGAGGCAGCGGAAGGGATGCAGGTACAGCCTCGCCATACTGGTACACGCCGCCTGTCAGTTCCTCCACGTTTACAGCCTTGATCAGGGCTTCGCGGACCTTCGGATCCTTGGTAGGCCCATTTACCATATTAAAATACAGGTAGGATACATGAAGCCCCGGCATCTCCAAAAGCTTGACGGTGTCGTCATCCCTTGCCACCTGCACAGCCTCTCCCGTAAGGCTGGTAGCCACATTGACCTCTCCGGTCCTCAGGGCGTTCACTGCCTGGTTTCCGTCACTAACAGGACGGAATACCCCCCCGTCCAGGTGAGGCTTCTGTGCCCAGTACTTTTCATTTCTCACCAGGGTGGCCTGCTGGTCCAGCTTGAATTCCTTCAGAGCAAATGGACCGCTTCCTACCAGATGGGTTCCGAAATCATCTCCCCATCCCTCTACTTCCTCTTTAGGGACAATTACATTGCCCGCATCGGTAAGGGCAGTAAGAAAAACCGCGTTGGGATTTTCCAGGACACATTTCACTTCCGTATCGCTTATCACTTCACAGTGATCCAACATATCCAGCCTGTTCATAGCAGACAGCTCATGGGAACGCTCCAGGGAATACTTGATGTCCTCTGCCGTTACCTGTCTGCCGTCCTGGTACTGTCCCGGCTGGAAATACACATCATCCCTCAGCTTGAAGGTATACTCTTTTCCATCATCGCTGACCTCCCAGGAAGCCGCGATGGAGGGCATGATCTCAGTCAGGCTGCTGTTATACTCCACCAGTGTGTCACATACGCTTCCGATAATCTGTGATTCATATGTACCTGTATATTTCACAGGATCCAGATTTTTAGGCGATGAGGAAAGTGATATTGTCAGTACCCCGCCGTCCACCGGCTCCCCGGCATCAGCGGCCTGTGTCTCCCCGCTGGCCCCCGCTTCCGCTGCCGTGGTCCCTGCGGACGCGCTGCTGCCTGCATTCTCTGTGCCGCCCCCTGAGCTTTTGCCGCACGCTGCCATGGATACGGCCATTGCCACTGCCATCAGGCTTACCATCCATCTTTTTTTCATAAGTTATTACTCCTCTCTTTTTTTTGTTTTTGCTGCCCTTTTGTAAAAATTTATAAAAAAAACGATAGTCAAAGCAAAACATAGTCCCCTTTAACTATCGTTTTATATCTTCAATTCGGATGGTTTTCTAACCAGCATATGGCAACCTCTGCATAGATGGCCGACATTACCGGTATCATGTCCTCGCTGAATGTGACTCTGGGATTGTGCACCCCGTAAGGATATCCTTCCTCCTGCGAACCGGTTCCGACCCAGAAAAGCACACTGGGCACAAGCTGTGACAGTACCGAAAAGTCCTCCGAACCAGTCATCCTTGGCAGTTCATAACAGGTTCCCGGTCCCAGCAGACGGTCAATATATCCTGCTGCCTCTTCCAGAAGCTCCTGGTCATTTACCATGGGCGGGACACCGGAATAGAGATATTCCACCCGGGCAGATGCCCCAAAAGCGGATGCCACTGTTGACGATATTTCCTCCAGACGTCTCCTGGCATATTCCCGCACCTTCTGGTTCCTGGTGCGGATGGTGCCGCGCATAACTGCCGTATCGGAAAATACATTGGCTGCGGCTCCTGAATGGAATTCGCAGATTGTCAGTACCAGCATTTCATCGGGATGGGTTTCCCGGCTGTTTAAGGCCTGCAGGGCCATATGGATATGTACGGCTGCGTTGATAGGGTCAATGCAGCTGTCCGGAACTGCTCCATGTCCGCCCTCCCCGTGTATGGTGATTGTGAACACGTCACTGGACGCACAAGCCGCTCCGGTACTGTATCCCACACTGCCCATACTGTGATGGACCACATGCAGAGCCATGGCGCCGTCCACGGAAGGATTTTCAAGAACGCCTGCCTCAACCATGTCGGCAGCTCCGCCCACATCTTCCTCGCAGGGCTGGAACATCAGCTTGACCCTTCCCCTCAGCTCGCCTTCCCGCTCTTTTAATATCCTGGCAGCTCCCAGAAGGGCACTGGTATGAATGTCATGACCGCAGGCATGCATACAGCCGTTATTGGAGGCAAACGTGAGACCGGTCAATTCCTCAAAGGGAAGGGCGTCCATATCAGCTCTCAGTAGAAATGTTTTCCCGCCCGCTTCAGCGTTACCAAGAACCGCGCTGATTCCCGCTTTTCCTACTTTCTTGAATTCAATTCCATATGCCTTTAATTTCTCTGCCACAAGGGCAGTTGTTTTCGGAAGGTCAAATCCAATTTCAGGGTTTTGATGAATTTTCCTTCGTATGGAGATCAGCTCATCGCTTAATTCTCCGGCCCTTGTAAGGGTATACCTGTTATCCATGATATTCATGTGTCCTCATCCAGAATCTAAATTATTTATTTTAATCATCATATCAAAACTGCACTATCCTTACAATTGCATGATGCATGATATTTGAGTTTTTTAATATGCATAATGCATGATTCTTTCAGTTTTTGTCGTCTTTGTATACACTTATGTCCTTGGTGTGCATACATTTTTGCCTTTTTGCCTTTTCTCAGCTCACAGCCCGATCTCAGATATCTGACAATTCCGATATCACCCGGGCCGCCATGGTGCGGGAAAGGACCACTGTCTTCCCTGTTTTTTCTGCAACCTCCCGCTTCATGGCAAAGGAATATCCGATGCAGTCCATAACAACCAGAGGCCCCTGAAGTTCGCTGATTTTTCTGCATACCTGTTCTATTTCCTTCCATCCCCCGTATGGGGAAGCCGCCACCGTCACCACGTCGTTTACATATTTCCTCCATTTTTCCTGGGACTGTTGTACCTGTCTCTGGGTGGGTGTCACCACAATCAGCTGCCTGCCCCCGCAGAGAACAGGAATCAGCCGGCTTATAAGGTCGCAGGGGAATATAAGAGGAACCCGGGATTTGAATTTATAGTCAAACTCACCCGTACAAAAAAACAGAATCATCTTGACTCCCTCTGCCTCCAGCTGTTCGATACACTTCTGGATACGAGGCAGGATCTTCTGCTCGGAAAACGAAACCTGGCTGCCGTCCCGCATCCGGGAGACCAGGACATACTCCCCCGCATCCGGGGCCAGTCTGTCTATATCCTCCACCGTCAGACCATCCAACGCCCCCCGTTCCAGAATTTCAACCTTCCCCTGGAATATCCCCATAATGTCATCTGTCACGTCTGTCCTTGGAGACTGCCCCACTGTAATTGCGCCTAATTTAAACATCTCTTTTCTCCTTTCCGACTGCTGTATAATGTTGATTCTAAAAGTATAGCATACTACTGTCAAATAAAATATACGGCCTGATAATGGTACAAACCAAATAAACACCTGTCCCTGAGGCCCTGAGGGCGGCATCAAAAAAGGGGCTGTAAAAAAACTCCCCAAATAGAAAAATCGCTGAGGTCGTGAAACTTCAGCGATTTTTTGGTATAATTAATTATGCGACTAACTAATTTTACCAATGATAATTATACACCACGTCAGTTGAAATTACCATTGGAAATCGAAAAATTAATTGCTATTTCTGATCCGGTATACACTTTCTGTGAAGTGATGGACCACATTGACCTATCAAAATATTTTGTAGCGAAAGGATACAAAACAGGCCGTCCAAGATGTGATGAACACAAACTCCTCAAAGTGATACTCTTTGCTTTCATGGAACACGGGATTTCTTCTCTGCGTGATATCGAAAAACTCTGCAAAAACGATATCCGGTACATGTATCTTCTCGATGGCATGAGGGCCCCTTCCTTTGCCACCTTTGGCAGCTTCATCCGGAAGGAACTCACGGATTCCATCGAACAGATTTTTTTGGATGTCAATTCCTATATTTTTCAAAAAGACCATGTTGATCTGGAACATACCTATATCGATGGTACCAAAATAGAGGCGGCTGCGAACCGCTATACCTGGGTATGGAAAAAATCCTGTACCAGGAACCGCGGAAAGGTTTTTGAGAGGATTTCGATGCTGCTGGATGCTATGAACCGGGAAGTGCTGGGATATTTAAATCTGAAACTTGAGAAGCGGGGAGAGTATGCCATCGATTATGTTTCCGAACTTCTGGAACTGTACCGGAAAGGCACCGGACTGGATGAATCCACGTTTGTTTCCGGCTGTGGTCACAGGAAGAGCATTTATCAAAAGCAGTATCAGGAATTACAGGGATATCTTGAACGCTTAAAAACCTATGCGCACCATATAGAAATCTGTGGGGAAGAAAGAAACAGTTATTCCAAAACGGACCACAGCGCTACCTTTATGCGGTTAAAAAGAGATTACATGGGAAATGATCAGCTGCTTCCTGCCTATAACCTCCAGACAGCAGTCTGTGATGAATACATTGCAGTCGTGGATGTAAAACAATACGCATCCGACATGGAATGCTTTGTTCCACTGATGGAGAAGTACCATAAAACATATGGACGTTATCCAAAGTATCCGGTTGCCGATGCAGGGTATGGTTCCTACAATAATTATCTTTATTGTGAAGAGCATGGGATGGAAAAATATATGAAATTTACGATGTTCAAAAAGGAGACAGGTGATAAAAAGTATCATGAAAATCCATATCGTGCGGTAAACTTCCAAAGAGATGAATCCGGAAACCTGCTCTGCCCGAACGGAAAGAGATTCCGCTTCAAATGCAGGCGTCCTGTTTATAAGAACCACTATGGGAGAACGGAAGAACTCTATGAATGCGAATCCTGTGAGGGCTGCGAACATAAAAGTAAATGCAGTCCAAAGGCATCGGGGAACCGGACAATCCGCATGAATGAGGAATTGAGTGCCATACATCAAGAAGTAATATCGAACCTGGAGTCCACCCATGGAGCCCTTTTGCGAATGAACCGTAGTATTCAGGCGGAAGGAACATTCGGAGTATTAAAATGGGACAGGTCCTACAAAAGATTATTTCGAAGAGGCGAAAAAAACGTAATTCTCGAACTTACGTTAATCGCTTGTGGTTTTAACATCTATAAATATCATAATAAAAAGCAGCGAAAAGAACTGGCAGCTTAAAAACTAAGAGTTACCATCCCAGGTTTATTAAGTGGCCCCTTTTTTACAAGAGAAATCAAGAAGTGTATAAAAAGTAGGTATAAAAACAAGGAATCGCCAGAACCGGCATTTGCCGGAACTGGCGATTCCTAATTAAGGACTTATTTTACAGCCCCTATTACCGCGTCTGCCTGTGTGTATCGTTCTGCTAAAATTAATTCAGCAAAGCCCCATACCGCCCCAAAAAGCTCTGGGTCCTCTCATTATCCGAAGCAAACACCTGCTCCGGCGTTCCTTCCTCCACAATGACGCCGCCCGCCATGAACACCACGCGGTCCGATATATCCCTTGCAAAGGCCATCTCATGGGTGACTATGACCATGGCGATGTCAAGGTCTGCCAGGGACTTAATCACCTTAAGAACCTCCCCTGTCAGCTCCGGGTCCAGGGCTGAGGTGGGTTCGTCAAAAAACAGTATCTTGGGATTCAACGCCAATGCCCTGGCAATGGCCACACGCTGGCACTGGCCGCCGGACAGCTGGCATGGAAACGCATTTTCCTTGTCCTCCAGCCCCATCTTCCTGAGCAGTTTCCTGGCTTCCTCATATACCTGCGCCTTATCCCTTTTCTGCACATGAATGGGAGCGTCCGTGATGTTCTTCATGACAGAATAATGGGGGAACAGGTTGAAATTCTGGAATACCAGGCCATACTGGCTCTGAATTTCCTTTAAATCCTTCTTTGACGCGTACACGGCCTTTCCGTCCTCTGTCCAGGCCGCCCGCTTTCCCAGGTATATCACTTCCCCGCTGTCCATGGTTTCCAGCATGGTAGCGCACCGCAGCAGGGTGGATTTTCCCGAACCGGAGGGGCCGATGACAGACACGATTTCCCCCTCCTCCACACTGAGGGACATATCCTTTATAACACCCAGGCCGTCAAACGACTTTTCCACATGATTTAATTCCAGCAGCTTCATAATCCACAATCCTCCTGTTCCTAACGGTAATAATCCATCTTTTTCTCAACCCACTCCATTCCAACTGCCACTACCAGGTTGAAAATATAGTAGAACAGACCGGCGGCCACAAAGGGAATCATGTTGGTCTGGGACGCTGCCAGAGCCTTGGCTATAGAGAACATCTCCGCCACGCTGAGGGTAAAGGCCAGGGAGGTGTCCTTGACAAGGGTGATGACCTCGTTGGTTACAGACGGAAGAATCCGTTTGATGACCTGGGGCAGTATGATTTTGAAAAAGGTCTGGAACCGGCTGTAGCCCAGAATCTGAGCCGCCTCGTACTGGCCCACAGGCATGGACTGGATGCCGCTTCTGTAGATTTCAGCAAAATAGGCGGCATAGTTGATTACAAATCCAATGAAGGTGGCCCACAGCCGGTAGCCGCTGCCCACCTTGATTCGGAACAGATAATAGGGGCCGAAATACACCACCATGAGCTGCAGCATCAGGGGCGTGCCTCTCATGATGGATATATATACCTTGACAATGGCCTGAAGCAGCCGGTTTTTGGACATACGCCCAAAGGCCACCAAAAGGCCCAGTGGAAGGGAAAATATTAGTGTCACCAGGAATATCTGGATACTGGTTCCCATACCTCCTGCCAACTGAATCAACATCTGCTGGACTGTCATTTTACCCATAACTTCATACCTGCCTTTAACATTTATGCCGTATAAAGCCGCTGTTAAACGAGCTGCCGCCGGATTATCCGGCAGGACAGCAGGTCCAGACAGCGGCCTTTATTACTTACCAATCGTAGTTACGTCCTCGCCAAACCATTTCTCAGATATGGACTTAAGTGTGCCGTCCGCAGCCATCTCTTCCAGGGTAGCCTGTACCTTGTCACGAAGCTGTGTGTTGCCCTTCTTAAATCCAACTCCGTACTCCTCCGCGGACAGGCTGTCCTCCAGGATAACAAAGTCTGCGTTTCTCTGCTGGATCTGATATCCGGCCACGATTACGTCCATGGCTATGGCGTCCACCGCGCCCTGCTCCAAATCCATGAAAGCTGAGTTATAATCAGCCGTGGTGAGCAGCTCCTTGAAGGTAGCTGTCAGGTCGGGCACCTCCTTTAACGCCGCCTCCGCGGAAGAATCCACCTGGCACTCCACAATCTTGCCTGCCAGGTCCTCCTGGCTGGCTATGCCGGAATCCTTGGCCACCACAAATACCTGGGTGTTGGCCATGTACGGCTCTGACCATGTATAGTCGTCCTCACGCCCTGTCATGGTAAATCCGTTCCAGATACAGTCGATGTTGCCTGCCTCCAGCTCCATGTCCTTGGAATCCCATGCAATGGGCTGTGCCTTGTACTCCAGTCCCAGACGCTTTGCCACTTCCTGGGCCAGCTCCAGGTCAAATCCTGTATACTCACCGTCGTCTCCCATGAATCCCATAGGCGGGAAATCCTGGTCAAATCCGACTATCAATGTACCTCCGCCGCTTCCTTCGGCGGCCTCTGACGCGGTTTCGCCCTCCGCCTTTGTCTCCGCCTCTGCGGCTGCGTCCTCAGCCTTGGCAGATGTGTCCGCTGCTGCCTGTTCGGTTTCTGCCTTTGTCCCTGCCGCTGTAGCTGCTTCCTGTGAACCGCCGCATCCTGCCAGGGATAATGCCATCACAGATGCAAGGGCCAGGCTAAAAAGTCTCTTTTTCATAATAAACGTCCTCCTCTTTTTCCGCTGTTTCGGGTCCAGCGGCTCCTTACGGTCTTTTGACACGCTATCATATTAGCATACTAAAGCGCTTGTGTAAAGGACATTTTATATGGCAAAACTGACAAAGATCCGCGTCACGGTCCCCCTCCCAGAAAATCAGGGCAAAACAGGAGCCTACAGCAGATTCATAAGCTCCTTAAGGCTCCCCACTTCATAATCCGCCCGTATGCCCTCAGGCAGCGCCTTACCGCCGGGGTTATACCAGCACGTATACGTGCCTGCGGCCATTCCGCCTTTGATATCGGACGCAGGTGAATCACCTATGAGCAGCATACGCCGCGGATTGGCATCCGGTATCCTGGAAAAGCAGTAATCAAAATATTCCTTCTGCGGTTTCTGGCTCCCCGCATCCTCGGACACAAATATATCTTTCATGAAGCTGTCCAGGCCGGAAGCAGCCAGCCGCTTGTACTGGGTGGACGATGTACCGTTGGTAACCACATATAAATCATACCTGTCCTTCAGATAGGCGCACAGCTCCAGGGCTCCGTCAATCAAAAAGGCGGATGCGTCCAGCTGCCTCCGGTACAGCTCCTCTGCCTCATGGCCGTCCACCGCCCTGCCCAGACGGTCAAAAAAGGTCTCAAATCTCTGCCGCACCAAATTATCCTTGGTCACTTCCCCCCGCTCAAAGGCGGACCAGAATCCCTCATTGATTTCATGGTACAGCAAAAGCCGTTCCTCTGTGGGCTCAAATCCATACTGCTCAAGGACTACCCTCATGCCCTGCCTCTCAGACATGCCAAAGTCCAAAAGAGTACCGTCCACATCCAGAAGAATCACATCAAACTTCCGTTCCCTGCTCTCCATAGACCACCTTTCCTCCGCAAACCGTGTACATTACTTTGCCCGTCAATGTCTCGCCCAGGAAGGGGCTGTTGGCTGACTTGGATTCAAACCCTTCCACTGTCCACTGCCTGTCCGCATCAAACAGCACCAAATCCGCCGGCGCTCCTGGTTCCATGCGCCCGCAGTCCAGCTTATACAGCCTGGCCGGATTAAGGCTCATCTTCTCCATGAGCTCCAAAAGCGTGAGATGGCCTGCCTTTACCAGATTGGTAATCCCCAGGGCCAGGGCAGTCTCCAGTCCCAGTATGCCGCTGGGCGCCTGGGTCAGCGGCCGCTCCTTCTCCTCCCTGCTGTGGGGCGCATGGTCCGTGGCAATCATGTCAATGGTCCCATCCTTAAGTCCCTCAATCAGCATCTGCCTGTCTTTCTCTGTCCTTAACGGCGGGTTCATCTTAGCCAGGGTTCCGTGCTTTAACACGGCTTCCTCTGTCAGGGTGAAATGGTGGGGCGTCACCTCGGCCCATACCTTTGCTCCCAGCCTCTTGGCCAGGCGCACCACCTCCACAGAATGCCCTGAGCTGATATGCTGGATGTCCACGGTTGCCCCTGTATCCAGGGCTACCATGCAGTCCCTGGCCACCAGGGAATCCTCTGCCAGTGCCGGAGAGCCGTAGATTCCCAGTTCATCCGAAATCCTGCCGTGGTTAATTCCATTTTCCCTGATAAAATGCTTGTCTTCCTCGTGGAAGCTGAGAACCGTATCCAATCTGGCCGCTTCCTCCATGGCCGCCCTGACAAACGCGCCATCCATAAGGGGTATTCCGTCATCCGTAAATCCCGCTGCCCCGGCAGCCAGAAGTCCCTCCATGTCGGTCAGCTCCCTGCCCGCGAATCCCTTTGACACTGCGGCGCAGCTTAACACATGGATGCCTGTCTTTTTTCCCTCTTCCAGCACATAGCGCAGGGTCTTCTCGTTATCCACAATGGGATTCGTATTGGCCATACACACAACCGTGGTGAAACCGCCCTTTGCAGCAGCCCTTGCCCCTGTATGGATGTCCTCCTTGTATGTGGGGCCCGGATCGCGAAAATGCACATGGACATCCACCAGTCCCGGCGCTGCCACCAGTCCCTCTGCCTCGATTATCTGCCGGTACGTCCTCTCCCGCGGGCTAAAGCCGGGCGCTCCCTCCGCTCCGCCCTGGTCCGCCGGAAATATCCCGGCAATCCTGTCTCCGTCCAAAACAACATCCGCTTTTATATCCAGCCCTTCCGCGGGTCCCAGGACCCGTCCTGCGCGAATCAAAATCATATTCCGTTCCTCTCTTTATTCCATCCTTTATTTCGTTGGCTTCTCAGAATCCATGTCCGGGGCGTGTCGGAAAGCCGTTCTCCCGCTGTCTGCCTGTCACACCAGGAATTCCTCTCCCCGCCTGTGTATCTCCTGTATTCTGTCCTTATACCCACCGGCGCAGGCCAGGGCCTTAAATCTGGCAGCCGCCTGAAAGTCCTCCCAGAAATG
>ERZ894183.869-NODE-869-length-19854-cov-29.300470_pt1 | contig 19854 bp, 18 predicted proteins | sample MGYA00380279_ERZ894183 | MGnify/ENA primary metagenome ERZ894183 (study PRJEB32331, sample SAMN06328422) | human gut metagenome | biome: human gut microbiome; feature: stool | host: Homo sapiens | collected 2013-06-26 ... | reverse complement strand
TTATAATGATATATTACAAAACAGGTGACTGTGGATAAAACTGCGGAAACTCAAGAACACCCTCATATTGATGAAATTGGATATGTTTTGTATTATACCAATCAATGTCCGTTTAATGCGAAATATGTTCCTGTTGTAGAAGAAATCGCAAAAGAAAAGGGTATACAGTTTAAAGCTATTCATTTGCAAAGTAAAGAGCAAGTACAAAATGCACCTACACCAATTACAACTTATGCTCTGTTTTATAACGGGGAATATTTAACAAACGAACAAATGAATGATAAGAGATTTTTAAAGTTGCTGGAAAAATAAATCTCAGTTTGTAACGCGGGTTTGAGGAACAGGAAGCTTTAATAATTAGCATATTATAAAAAGTAAGAGAGAGGATCTCTGAAACAAGAAGAGCTCCAGAGATATCTCTGGATCTGGTGTTTGAGCATATTAATGAGTGCAGATATAAAAAAGACAGATACCTTATGACTGCCGCAAAATTCCGCCGGTTTAAACCAGATGGAAAAGGCAGGGTGTTGTAAGATCTGTCTTTTTTATTTCTTATGTGACTTTTGAGTATTGTTTTTGAATTTTAAACATCTTTCTTTACAAAGTATCGTATAAAAATGCTGTGTTTACAGCAGGAGGATTACTGCAAAAAACAATATTGCGGCTATGATTCCCAAGAGAATCCAGTTTACGGCTTTCTGGGTTTTTGTTGTCTGCCTTCCGGGATCAGAAGCCCTGGTTTCAACAGGAGAGAAATTTTCCAGAAGCTTTTGGGCCTTTTCCTTATGGGCGGCAGAGACCATGATTTTGTCGCCGGAAACAGAGTCGCCAGTATAAAGCTCCTGAACTCCTCCCTGAATAGCTGCATAAATACCGTTTTCTTTCAGAAAAGAAAGCATTTGCTCCGCCTCAATACGGCTTTTTACTGTGGTAATACAGATCAGTTTTTCTTCCATAAAGCTCACTCCTCATCTGAATATTTTTGTTCCTGTTGTCTGTGTTTCCTCTCTGTCATGAAGTTCATAAGTCTCAGTGTGAAGAAGCAGAGAACCGTGATCCCTGTAAAAAAGAGAAGGACAGCAGTACTGATTTCTGCCTCTGGTCCGGCTTTTCTTCGGATAGCAAATACATAGAATACTGTAAACAGGGCGGAAAAGACTGTGCTTTCAAAAAGGCTGCGCAGGGGAGAGGGAGAGTTTTCCCGGCTGAGTCCTTTTTTTACGGAGCCGGAAAGGTATACAATTCCGCCTGCGGCTATTACTGCTGTTTCACCGATCACATTTTCCAGGCGGCCTGTGACAATAAGCTGCAGGATAATCGCAAGTGCGCAGACTCCATACATGACATAAAAACTGATAGATGCAATTTTTGTAGCTTCCTGTATTTGACGCTCGTCTAATTTCTGTTTCATGATTCACCTCCTGAAATGCGGAAAGGAAAATTTTTGTGATCAGGCTGTTTCCTTTCGGTATACGGTAACAGCTGATACTGGCTTCATACGTCCTCCCAGAACAGATCGTTAAGGGTTTTTCCCAGCTCCCGGCAGATGGCTGTGCATAACTTCAGAGAAGGATTGTAATCCCCGGCCTCCATCATTCCGATGGTCTGTCTGGTAACGCCGACTTTTTCTGCCAGTTCGATCTGAGAGAGTCCTTTTTCCATTCGTGCGAACTTCAGTTTCAGATTTTTCATCTGTTCCTCCTGTTCTGTTTGTTGCCTTTAGTATAATCCTGTATTCATAAAATGTCAATTATATTTTGCATATCATAATTATATATGACTTATGAACAATATATGTTGCTTTTGAATATTTTTTAAAATTTTTTCAAAAAAAGCTTGCATTTTATCGAAACCTGGTATATACTAAGCAAGTCGGTTGACGCAGGAGCGTTTGACACAGCAGAGATAAGGCCAGTTGGTCAAGGGGTTAAGACGCCGCCCTCTCACGGCGGAAACACGGGTTCGATTCCCGTACTGGCTGTTAAAATGCAATCAAGCGATTTGATTGCATTTTTTGTTTTGTGTAAAAACATGCGGATAACTAACCATTATTAGAAAAACAGTTGCAAAAAATACAGGAATGGGTTATGATACAGAACGAATGTTTGAAAGAGGTAAGAAAAGTAGAAAGGAATTAAGACAGTCATGGCAAAGAAGGAAACGTATGATGCAGGCAGTATCTCTGTTCTGGAAGGACTGGAGGCAGTGCGGAAACGTCCCGGTATGTATATAGGAAGTGTTTCAAGAAAGGGACTGAATCATCTTATTTATGAGATCGTGGACAATGCGGTGGACGAGCATCTTGCAGGCTACTGTACCAATATCCATGTGGTTCTGGAAAAGGATGGTTCCTGTACAGTTGCGGACAACGGAAGAGGAATCCCTGTGGATATGCATGAAAAGGGCGTTTCTGCAGAGCGCTTGGTGTTTACCACCCTTCATGCAGGCGGCAAGTTCGACAATTCTGCCTATAAGACAAGCGGCGGTCTTCACGGAGTGGGCTCTTCGGTAGTTAATGCATTGTCCACATATCTTGATATTAAGATCAGCAGGGACGGCTATGTACACCATGACCGTTATGAAAGAGGAATTCCCACCATTGAACTGGAGGACGGCCTTCTGCCAAAGCTGGGACGTACAAGGGAGACCGGAACCTGTGTGAATTTTCTGCCGGATCCGGAGATTTTTGAAAAAACAAGATTTTCTGCTACAGAGGTAAAAAGCCGTCTTCATGAGACTGCATATCTGAATCCGGAGCTGACCATTTTCTTTGAGGATAAAAGAGGGGATGAGACCGAGGCTGAGGAGTACCATGAACCGGAAGGAATTGTGGGATATCTTCGTGATCTGAACCATAAATCTGAGGTGCTGCATGAGCCTGTTCTTTTGAAGGGAGAGGCAGACGGCATTCAGGTGGAGGCAGCTTTCCAGTATACAAACGAATTTCGTGAAAACGTTCTGGGCTTTTGCAACAATATCTACAATGCAGAGGGCGGAACTCATCTGACAGGATTTAAAACTACTTTTACTACTGTCATGAATACTTATGCCCGTGAGATTGGCGTATTAAAGGATAAGGACGCCAATTTTACCGGAGCGGATATCCGAAACGGAATGACAGCAGTGGTGTCCATCAAGCATCCGGCTCCAAGATTTGAAGGGCAGACCAAGACAAAGCTTGATAATCAGGATGCGGCAAAAGCTACGGGAAAGGTTCTGGGCGAACAGCTGGTTCTGTTTTTTGACCGTAATCTGGAAACCTTGAAAGCAGTTCTTTCCTGTGCGGAAAAGGCTGCCAAAATCCGTAAAACCGAGGAGAGGGCAAAGACAAATCTTCTTACAAAACAGAAATATTCTTTTGATTCCAATGGAAAGCTTGCCAACTGTGAAAAAAAGGATCCTTCCCAGTGTGAGATCTTTATTGTGGAGGGAGATTCTGCAGGCGGTTCTGCAAAGACAGCCCGCAACCGGAATTATCAGGCTATTCTTCCTATCAGAGGAAAGATCCTGAACGTAGAAAAAGCTACCATAGACAAGGTGCTTGCAAACGCGGAGATCAAAACCATGATCAATGCCTTTGGCTGCGGCTTTTCTGAGGGCTATGGAAATGATTTTGATATCAGTAAGTTACGCTATGACAAGATCGTGATCATGGCAGATGCGGATGTGGACGGCGCCCATATTTCCACTCTGCTTCTGACCTTATTTTATCGTTTTATGCCGGAGCTTATTTATGAGGGACATGTATATATTGCCATGCCGCCTCTTTATAAAGCCATGCCGAAAAAAGGGCCGGAGGAGTACCTTTATGATGATAAGGCTCTGGAAAAATATCGTAAAACCCATAAGCCGGGAAGTTTTACTCTTCAGAGATACAAAGGACTTGGAGAGATGGATGCGGATCAGCTGTGGGAGACAACCTTAAATCCTGAGACAAGAAGAATGAAACGGGTGGAGATCGAGGATGCACGACTTGCCTCCAGTATTACGGAGATTCTTATGGGAAGCGATGTTCCGCCTCGAAAAGCTTTTATTTATGAACATGCTGCTGACGCGGAGCTGGATGTATAAAAGACAGGAACAGTATCAGAAGCAGATACCAAGACTTATTTCGGGAATATGGAAACAGAACCGGGAACAGATACGAATATCTGTTTTAGAGATATAGAAATAGCATCAGAAACAGAATCAGAGATTCGTTTCAGGAATATAGAAACAATGTCAGGAACAAATACAGAGCTTTGTTTCAGTAATATGGGATCAGCGTCAGGAGCAGAATCAGAGATTCGCTTTAAAATACAGAAACAGAATCGAGAACAAAAACAGTTTTTTCATTTTAAGGATATAAAAACAGAATCGGGAATGAATGCAGGAAGTCTCTCCCGACAGAAACAGCAGTATCAGAACTGCGCCAATGGAACGATTGAAAGGAATAACAGATGGAAACAAAACAGGAAAATATTGTCCGGACAGATTATTCGGAGATTATGCAGAAATCATATATTGACTATGCTATGAGCGTTATTATTTCCCGTGCTCTTCCTGATGTAAGAGACGGGCTGAAGCCGGTGCAGAGAAGAACCCTGTACGATATGTATGAGCTGGGGATCCGCTATGACAGACCTTACCGTAAATGCGCCCGTATCGTAGGCGACACCATGGGTAAATATCATCCTCACGGCGACAGCTCTATTTATGAAGCCCTTGTTGTTATGGCTCAGGAGTTTAAAAAAGGAAAAACTCTTGTGGACGGCCACGGAAACTTCGGTTCCATTGAAGGGGACGGCGCTGCGGCTATGCGATATACGGAGGCCCGGCTGGAAAAGCTTACCCAGGAGGTTTTTCTGGATGATCTGGATAAAAATGTGGTGGATTTTGTGCCAAACTTTGATGAGACAGAAAAGGAACCTTCTGTACTTCCGGTAAAAATCCCAAATCTTCTTGTAAATGGCGCGGAAGGAATTGCAGTAGGTATGGCAACCAGTATCCCTCCTCATAACCTGGGAGAGGTGATCGATGCAGTTAAGGCATATATGAAAGACAATCAGATCAGTGTCAGAGGCCTGATGCGCTATATTAAAGGACCGGACTTTCCTACCGGGGGAATTGTGGTCAATAAGGATGATCTGAAAAAAATTTATGAGACAGGAACCGGTAAGCTGAGGATCAGAGGCAGAGTCACAACTGAGAAGCTGAAAGGCGGTAAAAAGCAACTTGTGATCACAGAGATTCCGTATACCATGCTTGGCGCAAACATCGGCAAGTTTCTGAATGATGTGGCTTCTCTTGTGGAAACGAAAAAAACAACGAACATTGTGGATATTTCCAACCAGTCCTCCAAGGAGGGAATCCGTATTGTCCTGGAGCTGAAAAAGGATACGGATGTAGAAAATCTTACCAATATGCTTTATAAAAAGACCCGGCTGGAGGATACCTTTGGCGTAAATATGCTGGCAGTTGCAGACGGAAGACCGGAAACCCTCAGTCTGAAGCAGGTGATCGAGCATCATGTGGATTTTCTCTTTGAGGTGACAACGAGAAAGTATAATACTCTTCTGGGCAGAGAGCTGGAAAAACAGGAGATCCAGGAGGGGCTTATCAAGGCCTGCGACGTGATCGACCTGATCATTGAAATCCTCCGCGGCAGCAAAAACCGGGAACAGGTAAAGAAATGTCTTGTGCAGGGAGTTACTGAAGGCATCCGCTTTAAGACAAAGACAAGTGAAAAAGCGGCAAAAAAACTTCAGTTTACAGAAAAGCAGGCCACAGCCATTCTGGATATGCGCCTTTACAAGCTGATCGGTCTGGAAATCGAGGCTCTTCAGGCAGAGTATGAGCAGACCATGAAAAATATTGCTCTTTATAAGGATATTCTGGATCATTATGATTCTATGGCAGAAGTGATCATAAAAGAGCTGGATGCCATTAAAAAGGAATACAGTACAAAGAGACGCACCTCCATTGAAAACGCAGAGGAAGCTGTTTACGAGGAGAAAAAAATGGAGGAAACAGAGGTCTGCTTCCTGATGGACCGTTTTGGCTATATGAAGCTGATCGACAAAAATGCCTATGAAAGAAACAAAGAAGCTGCCTGCAGTGAAAACCGCTATGTGTTTACCTGTATGAATACAGATAAAATCTGTCTTTTTACTGACAGCGGCAAGCTTCATACCATTAAAGCTGCGGACATTCCTCTTGTAAGATTCCGGGACAAAGGAACGCCTGCAGACAATCTGAGTAATTATGACAGTGCAGCAGAGCAGATTCTTTATGTGGCTCCTGTCAGCCAGATTAAAAAGGATGCGCTTCTTTTTGTAACCAGAACTTCCATGTGCAAGCTGGTGGAAGGCAAAGAGTTTGATGTTGCCAAGCGCACCATTGCATCCACAAAGCTTGCGCCGGAGGATCAGGTGATTTTTGTGGGCAGCGCCGGGGAAATGGAGCAGGTGGTTCTTCAGAGTGCGGGAGGAAGCTTCCTGAGATTCTTAAAGCAGGAGGTTTCCACTATGAAAAAGACCTCTATCGGAGTCAGAGGAATGAAGCTGGCAGAAGGAGATTATCTGGAACATGCCTACCTTCTGGGGGGACATCAGGAGTATACGATCACCTTCCGCGACAAGCCCTATGTACTGAACAAAGTGCGCCTTGCAAAACGCGATACAAAAGGGGTCAGACCAAGGCTCTGAAATTAATCCTTGCTTTTCCTTATGGAAGGTGCTATGATAATTGTAACATGATAACGGATAGCATAAGAGTGGACTTCGGTCCACTCTTTTTGCGAAAGTGATTACCCACCGGGAAATAACAGTGTGTGATCCGGCATCCGTATGTGCGAAAGGCAGGTGGAAAACATGAGCAGAAGAGAAGAATACGAACAGAAGGCAGAAGCCCTTCTTGCTCCCATTGTGGAGGAAGCAGGATTTGAGCTTGTGGATGTGGAGTATGTGAAGGAAGCAGGAAACTGGTACCTGAGAGGCTACATTGACAAGCCGGGCGGCATTACGGTAAACGACTGTGAGGCAGTCAGCCGGAAGTTCAGTGACAGACTTGATGAGAATGATTTTATTGAGGACAGCTATATCATGGAGATCAGTTCTCCCGGTCTTGACAGACCTCTGAAAAAAGAAAAGGATTTTGTCAGAAGCATGGGGAAGGCTGTAGAACTCCGTACCTACCGTCCCATAGAAAAACAAAAGGAATTCAGCGGAATTCTGACTGCATATGATGATAACAGTGTGACGATTGAGGAGGACGGTGCTTTACGCACATTTGATAAAAAGGAAATTGCCCTGATCCGTTTGAAAATCGAATTTTAACAGTGTAGAAAAACAGGAGGAAAGAAGAAAAATGAACAGAGAGTTAATGGAAGCACTGGATATCCTGGAAAAAGAAAAAAACATCAGTAAGGATACTCTGCTGGGGGCTATTGAGCAGTCACTGATCCAGGCTTGCAAGAACCATTTCGGCAAAGCAGATAACGTGCATGTGACCATTGATCCGGAAACATGCGATTTCAGCGTTTATGCGGAGCGTATTGTAACAGATTTTGTAGAGGATCCGGCGCTGGAGATTTCTCTTATTGATGCGCAGAAGATCAATGCAAATGCTGAGGAAGGCGATACCGTAAAAGTTCAGATCCAGTCCAAGGAGTTCGGACGGATTGCTACACAGAATGCCAAGAATGTGATCCTTCAGAAGATCCGTGAGGAAGAGCGCAAGGTTCTTTACGATCAGTATTACGGACAGGAAAAAGAAGTTGTCACAGGTATTGTACAGCGTATCATGGGCAGAAATGTCAGTGTGAACCTGGGCAAGGCAGACGGTATGTTAAGCGAGAACGAGCAGGTTAAGGGTGAAGAGTTCCATCCTACTGAGAGAATCAAGGTTTATATCCTTGAGGTTAAGGATACTCCCAAGGGACCGCGTATTCTTGTTTCCAGAACACATCCGGGACTTGTAAAGCGTCTGTTTGAATCAGAGGTGGCAGAGGTAAGAGACGGAACTGTAGAGATCAAGAGTATTGCCAGAGAAGCCGGCTCCCGTACAAAGATCGCCGTATGGAGCAACGATCCGGACGTAGATCCGGTAGGAGCCTGCGTAGGTATGAACGGAGCCAGAGTCAACGCCATTGTTGAGGAGCTTCGAGGCGAAAAGATCGATATCATCAACTGGGACGAGAACCCGGCGATCCTGATCGAGAACGCCTTAAGTCCTGCAAAGGTTATTGCAGTTATGGCAGATCCGGATGAAAAAACAGCTCTTGTAGTTGTTCCGGATTATCAGCTTTCTCTTGCCATCGGCAAGGAAGGTCAGAATGCCCGTCTGGCAGCCCGTCTTACCGGATTTAAGATTGATATCAAGAGTGAGACTCAGGCAAGAGAATCCGGCGAACTGTATGACTATGTCGACGAGTATGAGGATGACGAATACTACGGAGAAGAGGAAAATGGTCAGGAGACAGTTTCTGAGCAGGAAGCTGAGGTAACAGAAGAAGCTTCTGAAGAGGCGGAAAATACAGAAGCCGATGAACAGGCAGAGGTTTCCGCAGAATCCGGTGAAGAAGAGTATGAAGGCGAAAACTAAAATCCCCATGCGCCAGTGTACCGGGTGCAGGGAAATGAAAAATAAAAAAGAAATGATGCGGGTTTTGAAGACTCCGGAAAATGAGATTCTTCTGGACACTACCGGAAGAAAAAACGGAAGGGGCGCTTACCTGTGCATTTCCATGGAATGCCTGAATAAGGCAGTAAAGAATCACGGGATCGAACGTTCACTGAAAACAGAGATTCCGCAGGAGGTCTATGAAGACCTGAAAAAGGAGTTTGAAAAGCTTGAAAAACAGCAGTAAAGTTTTATCATTGGTAGGACTTGCCACAAGGGCGGGAAAAACCGTCAGTGGAGAATTTTCCACAGAAAAGTCCGTCAAAACAGGAAAAGGCTTTCTTGTTCTGGTGGCCGAAGACGCGTCAGAAAATACACGGAAGAAATTCCGGGACATGTGCGATTTTTACGAAGTACCGGTTTATGTTTTTGGAGATAAAGAAGAACTGGGAAAATACTGCGGAAAGGAGTTCCGCGCCAGCCTTGCGGTTCAGGATGAAAATTTTGCGAAAGCAATCATGAAGGAACTTGAGAAATCACAGACCTGAAGGAGGAAATCGCATGGCAAAAATCAGAGTGCATGAGCTGGCTGCCAGAATCGGCAGACAGAACAGAGAAGTCATAGAAGCTTTAAAAGAAAAAGGTGTGGAAGTCAAAAGCCATATGAGCAGTCTTGACGAAGCATCTGTTGCATATATTAACCAGAAATTTTTACACAGGGGAAAGGAGCAGATTACCAAGGTGGATAATTCCAGAACAGAAGAAAAGATGGTAACAGCGAAGCCGGAAGCAGAAAAAGCGGAGGCTCCCAAAAAGAAAAAAAATATTATTCGCGTGTATCACGCACAGAATGCCAGCGACGGAGGCAAAAACAGACCGAAACGTCAGGCACAGGATAAGAAACCGGGCGCAAGAGGCCCTCAGGCGGCAAAAGCGCCGAGAAATACAGAGGCAGCGCCAAAGAAACCTGCTGAAACAGTAAAACGCCAGCCTGAGGCTCCGGCAGCAAAACCGGCGGAGCAGGCAAAAGCGCCGGAAACAAAGAGTCTGGAGACAGCAGCACAGAATACAGGAAAGAACAGACCTTCTCAGGATCAGGCGGCAGCCGGAAGAAATCAGAACCGTCAGCCAAGAGAGCGCAGAGAAGGAAACCGTGACAACAATCGTGACGGACGCGACAGAAACCGCGATTTCCGCGGCGGAGACAGAAGACCTTCTGACAACAGAGGCCAGGGACGTCCTCAGGGAGGCGGTCAGGGAAGACCTGCAAGAAATAACGACGGAAGACCAGTAAGAAACGGAGAGGGCGGAAACCGTCCTGCAAGAGGCGGCCAGGGAGGAAGACCTTCCGATAACAGAGGCCAGGGACGTCCTCAGGGAGGCGGTCAGGGAAGACCTGACGGCAATAACCGTTTCGGAGGCGGAAACCGTTCCGGCCAGCGTCCGGGAGGAAGAAGAAATGACGGCGATGCAGTATTTACTCCGGAGCTGACAAAGACCTCCAAGGACAGCAAGAGAGAGCGCGACAGAGAAAATAAAAACAAAAAGAAAGACTTTGATAAATCCCAGGGCGGCGGACACAGACCGAACCAGGGCGGAAGAAGAAACATGTCCAGACTTCCGAAGGCTCTTCAGAAACCGGCTCCGCAGCCGAAGCAGGAAGAGAAGAAGCCGGAGATCAAGGAGATCACTCTTCCGGAGAAAATGACGATCCGCGAGCTTGCAGAGGCTATGAAAATGCAGCCGTCTGTTATCGTGAAAAAGCTCTTTATGGAAGGAACCATGGTAACAGTAAACCATGAGATCGACTTTGAAAAGGCACAGGAAATTGCTCTGGGCTATGACATTATCGCAGAGCCTGAAGAAAAGGTAGACGTGATCGGGGAGCTTCTGAAAGAAGAGGAAGAGGATGAGGCCGATATGGTTTCCAGACCTCCGGTAGTCTGCGTTATGGGTCACGTTGACCATGGTAAAACTTCTCTTCTTGACGCTATCCGTAACACAAATGTAACAAGAGGAGAGGCCGGCGGAATCACACAGCACATTGGTGCTTACGTGGTAGAAAACAGCGGTCAGAAGATCACTTTCCTGGATACACCGGGACATGAGGCATTTACAGCAATGCGTATGCGTGGCGCCAATGCAACAGATATCGCAGTTCTTGTTGTAGCGGCAGACGACGGTGTAATGCCTCAGACAGTAGAGGCCATCAGCCATGCAAAAGCGGCAGGCGTAGAGATCATTGTTGCCATTAACAAGATCGACAAGCCAAGCGCTAACGTAGAAAGAGTAAAACAGGAGCTTTCCGAGTATGAACTGATCCCTGAGGACTGGGGCGGAAGCACTATCTTTGTGCCGGTTTCCGCACACACAGGAGAGGGCATTGACACTCTTCTGGAAATGATCCTTCTTTCTGCGGAAGTATGCGAGCTGAAAGCAAACCCCAACCGTGCGGCAAGAGGCCTTGTGATCGAGGCTCAGCTTGACAAGGGCAAGGGTCCGGTTGCCACAATTCTGGTACAGAAGGGAACCCTTCATGTAGGCGACTTTATTGCGGCAGGAGCATGCAGCGGCAAGGTACGTGCAATGATGGATGATAAGGGACGCAGAGTAAAAGAGGCAGGTCCTTCCACTCCGGTTGAGATCCTGGGTCTGGGAGACGTTCCAAATGCAGGAGAGATCCTGATGTCCTTCCCAAGTGACAAGGAGGCCAAAAACTTTGCAGGAGCCTTTGTATCTGAGAACAAGAACCGTCTTCTTGAGGAAACAAAAGGCAAGCTTTCTCTGGATAATCTCTTTGATCAGATCCAGGCAAGCGATCTGAAAGAGCTTCCGCTTATTGTCAAGGCTGACGTACAGGGATCTGTGGAGGCTGTGAAACAGAGTCTTACCAAGCTGTCCAACGAAGAGGTTGTTGTCCGTGTGATCCACGGAGGCGTCGGCGCAGTAAATGAATCTGACGTTTCTCTTGCAGCTACTTCCAATGCCATCATCATCGGATTTAACGTACGTCCGGATGCCATGGCAAAACAGCTTGCAGATCAGGAGGGCGTAGACCTTCGTCTGTACAGAGTTATCTATCAGGCGATTGAAGACGTGGAAGCTGCCATGAAGGGTATGCTGGATCCGGTATTCGAGGAAAAGGTGATCGGTCATGCGGAGGTTCGTCAGCTGTTCAAGGCTTCCGGAGTGGGAACTATTGCGGGAAGCTATGTGCTTGACGGTATTTTCCAGAGAAACTGCAAGGTTCGTATCACAAGAGAAGGCGAGCAGATCTTTGAGGGCGAGCTTGCATCTCTGAAGAGATTTAAAGATGATGTAAAAGAAGTAAAGGCAGGCTACGAGTGTGGTCTTGTATTTGACGGCTTTAATGATATTAAAGAAGAAGACCGCGTAGAGGCCTATATCATGGTAGAGGTACCAAGATAGGAGTGAGCATAAATGAGAAAAAACAGCATTAAGAATACAAGGATCAACGGAGAAGTTCTGAAAGAATTAAGCTCCATTATCCGGGGTGAGATCAAAGACCCCCGTATTCATCCCATGACATCTGTCATGGCTGTAGAAGTGGCTCCTGATTTAAAAACATGTAAGGCATATATCAGTGTTCTGGGAAATGACGAGGCAAAAAAAGCCACGATCACAGGTTTAAAAAGCGCAGAGGGCTATATCAGACGCCAGCTTGCAAAGAACCTGAATCTCAGAAACACGCCGGAAATCCGTTTTATCCTGGACGAATCCATTGAGTATGGAGTAAACATGTCGAAAATGATCGACGAAGTGACCAGAAAAGATGCTTCTTCTGAGAAGCCTGAGGAAGAATAAGAGGGATGGATATGAAGAATATTTCAGAGGTACTGACTGGTGTAAAAACAATGGGAATCGCCGGACACATCAGACCGGACGGGGACTGTGTAGGCTCCTGTATGGCGCTGTATCTTTATGTGACAGAGCATTTCCCGGAAATTGATGTCAGGATATATCTGGATCATCCCAAGCCTGTCTTTTCTCATATTGACAGAATCGGCGATATCCGTACAGAGACAGACGGAGACAGAGAGTTTGATCTTTTTGTAACCTGCGACGTAAGCGCGTGGGACCGTCTGGCTGTGGCAGACGAATATTTTGACAGGGCAAAAAAGACGGTGTGCATTGATCATCATATCAGCAATCCGGGATTTGCGGACATCAATCATGTAAGAGGGGATGTCAGCTCCTGCTGCGAGGTCCTTTACGGACTTCTGGATGCAGACAAAGTAGACCGTCCGGTTGCGGCTGCCATTTATACGGGCATGATCCACGATACCGGAGTATTCCAGTATTCTTCCACATCTCCGGAAACTATGAGAATTGCCGGAGAACTGATGAAAACAGGATTTGAGTTTAACCGGATCATTGATCAGTCATTTTATGAGAAAACCTATATTCAGAATCAGGTTATGGGAAGAGTGCTGGCAGAAAGCATCCTGCTTATGAACGGCGCGTGCATTATCGGTTATCTGCGCAAAAAAGACATGGAGTTTTATGGTGTGGACGGCAAGGATCTGGACGGCATCGTCAGTCAGCTGCGTCTTACTAAAGGCGTGGAAGTTGCCATGTTCCTTTATGAGACAGACACTCAGACCTTTAAGGTTTCCTTAAGATCCAACGGTCATGTGGATGTCAGCAGAATTGCAGTTTATTTTGGCGGAGGCGGACACACAAGAGCTGCCGGCTGCGATCTTCAGGGTTCCATGTATGATGTGATCAACAATGTGACAAGAGAGATCGAGCGCCAGATCTGCACGGAGAAAGTCAGATGATGGATGGAGTTTTGAACGTCAGGAAAGAAAAAGGATTTACTTCCCATGATGTGGTGGCAAAGCTCCGCGGAATCCTGCACATGAAAAAAATCGGTCACACAGGAACTCTGGATCCGGAAGCAGAGGGGGTTCTTCCTGTTGTTCTTGGAAAAGCCACCCGACTTGTGGATATGCTGACAGAAAAAGAAAAAACTTATGAGGCGCTTCTGCATCTGGGAATTGAAACAGATACCCAGGATATGACGGGAACGGTATTAAAAGAGCTTCCTGTCACAGTTACGGAAGAGGATGTAAAAAAAGCAGCAGAAAGCTTTCTGGGAGAACAGCAGCAGATCCCGCCCATGTATTCTGCACTGAAAGTGGACGGAAAAAAACTGTATGAACTGGCCAGAGAAGGGAAAACTGTAGAACGTAAGCCAAGAACCGTATATTTTCGGGAAATCAGCATACTGGAAATGAAGCTTCCTCTTGTAAGGATTTCTGTTACCTGCAGTAAGGGTACTTATATCCGTACGCTTTGTCACGATATCGGGCAGAAGCTGGGCTGCGGAGGGTGTATGGAAGAACTGCTCCGCACAAGATCCGGTCAGTTTGCTCTGGCAGACAGCCTGACTCTTGATCAGATCCAGACGCTTACGGATCAGGGAGAAATAGAAAAGCATCTGATCGGGATTGAGGAAATCCTGGGAGAGCATCCTGTCCTTTTTGGTCGGAAAATGGCAGACAGGCTTCTGAAAAACGGAAATCCTGTAACAGAGGCGCTGACAGAAGGCAGCTACAGAGACGGATGGGTGCGGATGTATACAAGCGAAGGTGAGTTTATCGGAATTTACCAGTGGCATCAGGCAAGTGAAACCTACCGTCCGGTCAAGATGCTTTTATAATACAGACATCAGGAGTAAGACATGGAATACATGAGAATCGAAGATCAGTTTCCCAGACTGAACAACTGTGCAGTAACTCTGGGGAAGTTTGACGGCATCCACCGGGGACACAGGAAACTGATGGACAAAATTCTGGAGCGGAAAAAAGAAACCGGAGTCCAGGCAGTTGTGCTGGCCTTTGTTTCTGACAGAAAAACAGTTCTTACAAATTCAGAGCGCAGAGATTTTCTGGAACACATGGGAGCAGATATCCTGCTGGAATGTCCGCTGACCAGTGACATCAGGCATATGAAGGCGGATACGTTTGTCCGTCAGGTGCTGGCAGGCTCTCTGAAAGCATCCTACGTGGCAATCGGAGAAGATTTTCGCTTTGGTTTTGAGCGAAAGGGGACTCCGGAATTTCTGAAAAAATCCGGCGTGAAATATGGATTTGAGGTGGAGATCCTTCCAAAGGAGATGGATGGTTCCAGGAAGATCAGCAGTACCTATATCAGAGAGGAACTTGCAAAAGGAAATATGGAAAAAGTATCTTCCCTGCTGGGATTTGATTATTTTGTTTCCGGGATCGTAGAGCATGGAAGAGGAATGGGACGCCGGGAATTTTTTCCTACTGCAAACCTGATCCCCTTGCCGGAAAAGCTTCTGCCTCCAAATGGTGTCTATATTACTCTGTCCAGCTTCGGACAGGAGATTTATCCGGGCATTACCAATGTGGGATATAAACCAACGGTAGGGGAAAACTTTATCGGAGTGGAATCCTATCTTTTTGACTGTGAAAAAAACCTTTATGGAAAAAACTGTACTGTAGAATTCAGGAAATTTCTCAGAAAAGAACAGCGATTTTCTTCCTATGAAGCTCTGAAAGAGCAGATACAGAAGGATATCCGGATGGGCGAGGAATACTTTCGCAGGGACTGATCGGTTCTGAACAGCTACCGGTGTTTTCTGTAAGAGGAGGAATATTGATAAAAGGAGAATATACAAGGGAGAACAGAGAATGGCAGGGATTATTCTAGGTTTGATGGGCGGCCTTGGCATGTTTTTGTACGGCATGAAGCTTATGAGCGACGCGCTGGAAAAAGCGGCAGGGGCCAAAATGAGAAGTATTCTGGAGTTTTTCACCAAAACTCCTTTGAGGGGTATTCTCGTCGGAACATTTTTTACGGCGGTAATCCAGTCCTCAAGCGCGTCTACTGTTATGGTAGTCAGCTTTGTAAACTCCGGTCTGATGAATCTTTATCAGGCGGCGGGAGTGATCATGGGTGCCAATATTGGTACTACAGTAACTTCGCAGCTGATTTCTTTGAATCTGTCTGCGCTTGCGCCGGCAATCGTCATGGCCGGTGTGGTTATGGTAATGTTCTGCAAAAAAACAAAGATACAGAGAGCTGGAGAGGTTCTTCTGGGCTTCGGTATTTTGTTTATGGGACTTTCAGGAATGTCCGATTCCATGTCAGTTCTTCGTGAATCGCCACAGGTAGTGGAGATCATGAGCTCTCTGACCAGTCATTTCCTGGCAGTTATGGTAGGACTTGTTGTAACAACTGTGCTTCAGAGTTCTTCTGCTACAGTAGGTATTGTCCTTCTGCTGGCACAGCAGGGACTTCTGGATATCCGCATCTGCTACTTTTTTATTTTCGGATGCAACATTGGTTCCTGTGTATCTGCGCTGCTTGCAGCGATCAATGGAAAGAAGATTGCAAAACGTGCAGCACTGATTCATCTTTTCTTCAACATTATCGGTACCGGAATCATGTATGTGGTATTCAGCTTTGCGCTGGAACCGATCACAGGCTTTATCAGCATGATCTCTCACGGCAATATTGCAAGAGAGGTGGCAAATGCCCATACTCTGATCAAGCTGGTGGAAGTGCTTCTTCTGTTTCCGTTTATCAAACAGATCGTCAAGCTTACAGGATTCTTTGTACGGGATGAAGAAAAGGTATCACCGCAGGAATTCCAGCTTCAGTACATTGGAGCAAAATCCGTATTTTCACCTGCAACTGCAGTGTTTGAGGCAACCAGAGAAATGGAACGCATGGGAAAAATCGCTATTGAGAACCTGAGACATTCCATGGACGCTTTATTTACCATGAATGACAGAGAAATCCAGGAGGTCTATGAGACAGAAGATCAGATCAACTTCCTGAACCATGCGATTACAGATTATCTTGTAAAGGTAAACCAGACTACCATTCCTACTGAAGATAAAAAGAGCATCGGCGGTCTGTTCCATGTAGTCAACGATATTGAGCGAATCGGCGATCATGCGGAGAATGTGGCAGACGCTGCCAGAAAGCGTATGGAAGACCAGGTGGAATTCAGCCCTCAGGCAAAACGTGAGCTCAGCGAGATGCTGGACGCGGTTGTCACCATCACCACCTATGCGCTGGATATGTTCTCTCATAATAATCAGGAGCATATGCAGGAAATCCTTGACCTGGAAAACAAGGTGGACCGTATGGAAAGAGAGCTTCAGGAATCTCATATTCAGCGTCTTACGAGAAATGAATGTACGGCAGAAGCAGGCATGATGTTCTCAGATCTTCTTTCCGGACTGGAGCGTGTGGCAGACCATGCAACCAACATTGCTTTCTCTCTTACAGAGGAAGACAGTACAGATTCTGTAAAAAAATAAATAATCATTTACAGCCAATATCTTTTGTGCTATACTGGTTTAGGTGTGAATCAGCCCGTATTCAGAGACAGGAATCTCCAACCATTTCTTAATACGAGGCGGTCAGAAAAAGATGTCCTGAGGACAATCTGAAAAATAATATTTTAAGGAGGAAATCACAATGATTTCAAAAGAGAAAAAACAGGCAATTATGAAAGAATATGCAAGATGCGAGGGTGACACAGGTTCACCGGAGGTACAGGTTGCAGTTCTTACAGCAAGAATTCAGGAGCTTACAGAGCATTTACAGACACATCACAAAGATCATCATTCCAGAAGAGGTCTTCTGAAGATGGTTGGTCAGAGAAGAGGTCTGCTGGCATACCTGAAAAAAACAGACATCGAAAGATACCGTGCACTGATTGAAAAATTAGGTTTAAGAAAATAATTAGTTTGCGGAAGGGCGGATTTCCATCCGCCCTGTTTTACTACAAAAAGAAGGGAAATTATGCTGTTTGTCTGAAATCAGTGAGTAATTTCCGAGACTACTGAAAAGCCCGTGTGGAGAGTCAGGCGGGTTTTTCAGTTGTTTCGGACTCCTGTTCGACAGGGCAGCAAACAGCCCGTACAATATTAAAAAAGGAGAAAGACTATGTACAAAAGTTATTCTATGGAACTGGCCGGAAGAACACTTACAGTAGATGTAGGACGTGTTGCAAAACAGGCCAACGGCGCAGCTCTTATGCACTATGGAGATACTACGGTTCTCTCAACAGCAACAGCTTCCAAGGAGCCGAGAGAGGGAATTGACTTTTTCCCGTTAAGTGTTGAGTATGAAGAAAAAATGTATGCAGTAGGAAAAATCCCGGGAGGATTCAATAAAAGAGAAGGAAAGGCAAGCGAGCATGCAATCCTTACTTCCCGTGTGATTGACCGTCCCATGCGTCCTCTGTTTCCAAAGGATTACAGAAATGACGTAACACTTGTAAATATGGTAATGTCTGTTGATCCGGAATGTAATCCGGAGATTCCGGCAATGCTTGGTTCTGCTATTGCAACCTGTATTTCTGACATTCCTTTTGACGGCCCCTGCGCTACCACTCAGGTTGGCCTCATTGACGGTGAGTTTGTGATCAACCCGTCTCTTGCTCAGAAGGAAATTTCTGATCTTCAGCTTACTGTTGCCTCTACAAGAGAAAAGGTCATTATGATCGAAGCCGGAGCAAATGAGATTCCGGAAGACAAGATGATCGAGGCAATTTATAAAGCTCATGATGTAAACCAGGAGATCATCCGTTTTATTGACAAAATCGTTGCAGAATGTGGCAAAGAAAAGCATCTGTATGCTTCCTGTGCAGTACCGGAAGAGCTGTTTGCGGCAATCCGAGAGATCGTTCCGCCGGAAGAAATGGAAGAGGCTGTATTCACAGATGACAAGCAGACAAGAGAAGAAAATATCCGCGAGATCACAGCAAGACTTCAGGATAAATTTGCAGATAATGAAGAATGGCTGAACGTACTGGGAGAGGCTGTTTATCAGTATCAGAAAAAGACTGTCCGCAAGATGATCCTGAAAGATCACAAACGTCCGGACGGACGTAAGATCACAGAAATCCGTCCTCTTGCAGCAGAAGTAGATCTGATCCCGAGAGTTCACGGCTCTGCAATGTTTACCCGCGGTCAGACTCAGATCTGTACAGTGACAACTCTGGCTCCTCTTTCCGAGGCTCAGAGACTGGACGGACTGGATGAATTTGAAACTTCCAAGAGATATATGCACCACTATAACTTCCCGTCCTATTCTGTCGGTGAGACAAAACCGTCAAGAGGACCGGGACGCCGTGAGATCGGTCACGGAGCGCTGGCTGAGAGAGCGCTCGTTCCGGTACTTCCGTCAGCAGAGGAGTTCCCTTATGCGATCCGTACCGTATCTGAGACTTTTGAATCAAACGGTTCCACCTCTCAGGCAAGTATCTGTGCATCCACCATGTCTCTGATGGCAGCCGGAGTGCCGATCCGCAAACCGGTAGCAGGAATTTCCTGTGGCCTGGTAACAGGCGCAACAGATGACGACTATATTGTTCTTACTGATATTCAGGGACTTGAGGACTTTTTCGGCGACATGGACTTCAAGGTAGCCGGAACTCATGAGGGTATCACTGCCATCCAGATGGATATCAAAATCCACGGACTTACCAGACCGATCGTAGAGGAAGCAATCCGCAGAACAAAAGAGGCAAGAGAATACATTCTTACAGAGGTTATGGAAAAATGTATTGCAGAGCCTCGTAACAATGTAAATAAATACGCTCCGAAGATCATCCAGATCCAGATCGACCCTCAGAAGATCGGTGATGTGGTTGGTCAGAGAGGAAAAACCATCAATGCTATTATCGAGCGTACAGGTGTACAGATCGATATCAGCGATGAAGGCGCAGTATCTATCTGCGGAGTAGATCAGAGAGGAATGGACGAGGCTGCTCATATGATCGAAATGATCACAACTGATTTTGAGGCAGGACAGCTCTTCACAGGAAAAGTTGTCAGCATCAAAGAATTTGGCGCATTCGTTGAGTTTGCACCGGGCAAAGAGGGAATGGTCCATATTTCCAAGATCGCAAAAGAAAGAATCGACAAGGTAGAAGATGTTCTGAGCATTGGTGATGAAGTAAAAGTCATCTGTCTTGGAAAAGATAAAATGGGCAGAATCAGCTTCAGTATGAAAGATGTGCCGGAAGAGGCATAAAAAAGAGGTTTTATGAGATATCATAATATAACAAAGGACGATATGCTTAATGGAGACGGACTCCGTGTGGTACTCTGGGTGGCAGGCTGTAATCACTGCTGCAAAGAATGTCAGAATCCCATTACCTGGGATCCAAACGGAGGACTTGCCTTCACAGAAGCAGAGGAAAATGAAATTTTTGCAGAGCTGGATAAGGATTATATC
>ERZ894183.865-NODE-865-length-19999-cov-371.800140_pt1 | contig 19999 bp, 12 predicted proteins | sample MGYA00380279_ERZ894183 | MGnify/ENA primary metagenome ERZ894183 (study PRJEB32331, sample SAMN06328422) | human gut metagenome | biome: human gut microbiome; feature: stool | host: Homo sapiens | collected 2013-06-26 ... | reverse complement strand
GTGAAATCGCACTGAAGCAGGCGTGGGACGCGTTTAATAATTCACGTCGTTACAGCGATTTGCGTTTGCATAAAGTACGTCGCCATGACGAAGCGCAGCTGACTAAAGCCGCGCAACTGATGGCTGATATTGCTGGAGAACCGTTTAACGAGCGTGAAGAGCAGCCGCTGGTCTCTCATATTCGCGAACTCTTTGGCCGCTGGAAGAGCGAGTTGACTGTTTTTAAAACTCGTGCAGAGAGTGGACAAAACCCTGGCCGTAAAGAGATAGAAGAAGGCCTGGTATTGCTGAACGGGATCCTTAACGAGAAAGAGGAATACGCGGTCATTGAAAAAATCACCACAGCGGCCGACGATCTTAAAGATTTCTCGGAAGACTGGGACGATTTGGTCAGCTTCTACAAAAACCAATACGCCACATGGCAGCGCTTGAGCACGGCGTTGAATGGAAGTTTTAAAGCTAACCGTAACGCGCTGGATAAAGACGAAACGGCCCAAAAGGCGTTACAGGAGCTGGAAGGTATCTACAGCAAGGCACGACCTTACGGAGAGCTGCACCGGATTATTCCGCTGATTGAAACCGTTGAAACCATCAACCAGCGTCTGGTGGAAGAATACCGAAGCCATGCGCTGCAGCAGATAGATAACCATATCAATGAGCTGAAGCAAAGCATGCAGGAGATGCACGTCCCTGCTGACTTGCAGCACTCGCTTTTACACCCGATGCAGCAATCGCGTAAGAAAGTGGAGCAGAACGGCCTGATCCCACAGATTATGGAAGAACAGGCTGAGGTTCGGGCGCTACAATTCAAAGCAAACGAAAGACTGAACGGCTGGGTTGAAGAACAGCGTAAGAAAGTGTCTGAACCAAAACCCGTCCCTCAGCCAGGGATTATCGACCCAGTAGTTAAGCCTGAACCCAAGCTGAAAAAAACTATCTACGTGAACACGCGTAAAACGATGGAACGAGCTGCGGGTGTGACAACGCTGGATAACGCTGAACAGGTGGACAAAGCCCTAGAGCAACTCCGTAAAACGCTAATGGATGCCATTAACGCAGGTGAACGCGTACAGCTTCAGTAATTTCCCCATTTTCAGGGCAGACGCTGTCTGCCCTTTTCAGGACTTCACATGAATACGTCAAATATCAAAAAATACGCTCCAGTGGCACGTAAACAGTTCCGCGATGCGGTCATGCAAAAACTGACTACGCTGGGCATTGAGGCCGATAAAAAGGGCAACCTGCAAATTGCACAAGCAACCGATCTTGGCGACCAGGTGCGTTATGGTCAGTTCTCGCTGGATAAAGCACTGGCGTCACGCCGTGAGCGTCTGGTCAAGCGTGCAGAAAAGCAGGGCTATGACGTGCTGGTGGAGCACATCGCTTACACCTGGTTTAACCGCTTTTGCGCTATTCGTTATATGGAGCTGCATGGCTATCTTGATCACGGTTTCCGTATGCTGTCTCACCCGACGCTGGCAGGGGGTTTTGAGGTTCTGGATCATGTGCCGGAAGTGGCTGATGCTTTGGAGCTGGACAAAGCGCGCCTGGTGGAGATGAAGCTGGCGGGCGATCGTGACGAAGAGCTGTACCGCGAACTGCTGCTGGCCCAGTGCCATGCATTGCACGGTGCAATGCCTTTCCTGTTCGAAGCGGTCAATGATGATATCGAACTGGTACTGCCGGATAACCTGACTCGCACCGACTCCATTCTGCGTGGGCTGGTAGATATTATTCCTGAGGAAGACTGGGAACAGGTCGAAGTAATTGGCTGGCTGTATCAGTTTTATATTTCCGAGAAAAAAGATGATGTGATCGGCAAGGTGGTGAAGAGCGAAGATATTCCCGCCGCCACTCAGCTGTTTACCCCGAACTGGATTGTGCAGTACCTGGTGCAGAACTCGGTGGGCCGCCAGTGGCTGCAAACCTACCCGGACTCGAGCCTGAAAGGCAAAATGCCGTACTACATTGAGCCAGCGGAGCAAACGCCGGAAGTGCAGGCACAGCTGGCAGCTATCACCCCATCCAGCATTGAACCGGAAAGCATTAAGGTGTTGGATCCTGCCTGTGGCTCTGGCCATATCCTAACTGAAGCCTATAACGTGCTGAAGGCCATTTACGAAGAGCGTGGCTACCGTACCCGTGACATTCCGCAGCTGATTCTGGAAAACAATATTTTCGGCCTGGATATTGATGACCGTGCGGCGCAGCTTTCCGGATTTGCGATGCTGATGCTGGCACGCCAGGATGACCGTCGTATTCTGGGCCGTGGTGTGAGGCTGAATATTGTCTCCCTGCAGGAAAGTAAACTGGATATCGCTGAACTGTGGACCAAGCTGAACTTCCACCAGCAGGTGCAGCGCGGTAGCATGGGGGATATGTTTTCGGAAAGGATTGCACTGGTTAATACCGACAGCGTGGAATATAAACTGCTGATGCGCACCCTGGCGTTGTTCACTAGTGCAAAAACGTTGGGATCGCTGATTCAGGTTCCACATGAAGATGAAGCGGCGCTGAAAGCGTTTCTGGATGGATTGTATCGCCTGGCTGTTGAAGGTGATATTCAGCAGAAAGAAGCGGTGGTGGAGCTGATCCCGTATATCCAGCAGGCGTGGATTCTGGCGCAGCGCTATGATGCTGTAGTGGCAAACCCGCCGTATATGGGCGGGAAAGGAATGAATGGCGAACTGAAAGAGTTTGCAAAAAAACAATTCCCGGACAGCAAGTCAGATTTGTTTGCGATGTTTATGCAGCATGCATTTTCTTTGCTCAAAGAGAACGGCTTTAATGCGCAAGTGAATATGCAGTCATGGATGTTCCTGTCGAGCTATGAAGTGTTTCGTGGGTGGTTGCTGGATAATAAAACCCTTATAACCATGTCCCATCTTGGGGCACGAGCGTTTGGGCAGATTTCTGGGGAAGTGGTGCAGACTACGGCTTGGGTGATTAGTAACAATCATACTGAACGTTATCAGCCAGTATTTTTCCGCCTGATTGAAGGTAATGAAGAACAAAAACAAAACTCTTTGCTTAAACGGGACAATCATTTCAATAGCACGGCACAGAATGACTTCCAAAAAATCCCCGGTGCACCGATTGCGTATTGGCTCAGCGAAAGTGAGGTTAATTTATTTGATAATAAAAAAATATCTCAAATTGCCTCGACACGCCTTGGAATGGCAACAGCGGATAATGAGCGTTTTTTACGTTTTTGGCATGAAGTTAATTTCGCGAATATCGGTTTTGATTTTACTGATCGTATTCAAGCTAAAGAATCCGGTCTGAAATGGTTCCCTTACCAGAAAGGTGGTGAATATAGAAAGTGGTACGGTAATCTTGATTATGTCGTAAATTGGTTCGACGATGGTCGGGAAATTCAAAATTTTACCGATGAAAAATCAGGAAAGGTACGTTCGCATAACTATAATTTAGATTTTATATTTAAAAAAGGGATTACATGGAACGCTCTTTCCTCAAGCAAGACATCTGCAAGAGTCTCTGAGTCCTCATTATTTGACAATGCAGGGTCTTCGTTATTTGTTAATAATGAAGACCTTTACCTGCCTGTGTTAGCATTTATTAATAGTGATATTATTATCTCTTTAATAAAGGCTATCTCTCCAACATTAAATTATCAACCGGGGGATATAAGTAAATTACCAGCATTTTTTGATGATAAAATGATTGAGAGCCTATCCTTGAATACTGCTGAACTAATTTCTCTGGCTAAAGAAAATTGGAGTCAGCAGGAAAATAGTTATCAGTTTTCCTTCAGTCAGGATGCGTTTCAAAACGGCAGCCTAGTAAACATATTAAAAACCCAGGCTGATGTTTTTTATCAAAAGTTAATCAAAACACATGAGCTAGAATGTGATAATAACAAAATATTTTATGAAAAATGCAATATTTTAAACGAAAACAATCTTGCCTTGGCAGAAATAACATTGGAAAATAATGTTTTCCAGTCATTAAGCTCAATTTCAAAAGATGAATATAACCAATTTAAAGCGATTCAGGTTATAAACTCACTTAGCCTGGCTATTGGCTGCATGATGGGCCGCTATTCCCTTGATCGCGAAGGCTTGGTCTACGCCCACGAAGGTAACAAAGGCTTTTCTGAATTAGTAGATGAAGGTGCCTACCAAACCTTCCCTGCCGATGAAGACGGTATCCTGCCATTAATGGATTCTGACTGGTTCGATGACGATGTTACCTCCCGCGTTAAAGAGTTCGTTCGCACAGTCTGGGGCGAAGAACATTTACAAGAAAACCTCGATTTCATCGCCGAAAGCCTCTGTTTGTATGCAATCAAGCCGAAAAAAGGCGAGTCTTCGCTGGATACCATCCGTCGCTATCTTTCCACCCAGTTCTGGAAAGATCATATGAAGATGTACAAGAAGCGCCCAATTTACTGGCTATTCAGCTCCGGTAAAGAGAAGGCGTTTGAGTGCCTGGTGTATCTGCACCGTTATAATGAAGGCACGCTGTCGCGGATGCGTACCGAATACGTGGTTCCGCTGTTGGCACGCTACCAGGGCAATATCGATTTGGTTAACGATCAGCTTAAAAATGCTGAATCCGGCGCAGCCACCACGCGTCTAAAAAAAGAGCTGGATGGGTTGACCAAAAAATTCAACGAGCTACGCAATTTTGACGATCGCTTGCGTCACTATGCTGATAGACGTATCACTATTGATCTGGATGACGGCGTTAAGGTTAACTACGGCAAATTTGGCGATCTGCTGGCGGATGTCAAGGCCATCACCGGCAGTGCTCCACAGGAGGCATAATGGATCAACATCCCCTGATTATTAAAGGCTACAAGAGTATCGCGGAGCTTTCCATTGCGGAAAGCCCACCGTTTATTACTTTTGCTGGGGCGAACGGCGCTGGCAAAAGTAACATTACCGATGCTCTGGCTTTTTTTGGTGCTGTGGTCAAGACCGGAGCGACTCAGGCTATTCGCGATTTCGGTGGTTTTCAGCAGATTCATTGCTACAAACTGCGTAAAGAGAAGCGGACCACGGCGTCAATTCATCTTGCGATTACGCTGAACAAGAAACAATTCGTCTACGATCTGGCGATTAAAAACATGGATGCAAAACCAGCCATCTCAGAACGACTGGAGATTGATAGTGAGCTGTTCATCGAGCGTAAACAAGCGGACAAACTCTCCGTTCGCTTGGGGGATAATGAAAAATCATCAACCACTTCTCTTCCTGGCTACTCTCAGGACATGACCGCGTTGATGTTGCTTGGCAAAAGTGAACTCTATCATTTTTTAACGAATATCAGCGTATTCCGTATCGACCCGTTACAGGCGAAAAAATCAGATAGTGCCACGACGGATGCCACCTTTCTGGATAGATACGGTACGAATATCGCCTCTGTACTTGCTGAACTGGAGTCCAATAGCAACTTCACAGACCAGATTCTGGAATGGATGGAGTTGATTGTTCCTGGTATGGAAGGGATAGCGACTGAAAAACAAAAGCTGGATGGCTCAACGATACTTACTTTCAAAGAGCATGGAACTAAAGCGCGCTTTCCAGCACATCTTATCTCGGATGGCACGATTTATACCTTGTGCATTATGACTGCAATCCTGAGTCGAGCGAAGCATACTGGAATGACTATCATTGAAGAGCCAGAGCGAGGCATCCACCCTAAAGCCATCGGTGAGCTGGTGCAGTTGATGCGTGAAAACGCCTCGCTGGATCATCCCATTATCATTACCACACATAGCGAGTCGGTAATTAGAAATCTAGAGCCGAAAGAGCTGTGGTTTGTCAGCAAGCAAGAGGGGAAAACCCAACTAAAACACGCCTCAGATGCAGGGATTGATAAAAAGGAAATCCCACTGGATACCGCGTGGCTGATGAATATGTTTGATGGTGGTTTGCCATGGTGAAAATAGGGTTTATTGTAGAGGGCGATACCGAGTCAATTATTGTCAATTCGCCAGCATTTATTTCATTTCTACGCGCTAAAAATTTTGAACTGGTGACACCCGTCATTGATGCTAAAGGCGGGGGCAATCTGTTGCCAAAGTATGTTGATAACTTCGTTGTAAGGCTCAGAAAAGCTGGAGCGCAACAGATCTGTATTCTGACCGATCTGGAAGATGCCGCATCTACTGCTGATGTGCAGGCCCGAATTGCCCACCAAGATGTCAACATCTCGTTTATCGCGGTCAAAGCTGTTGAAGCTTGGTTTCTTGCCGATTCAGAGGCAATGAAAAAATGGCTTAAGGTAGACGCATTTAATGAAGCGTTACCTGAAGCGACAACGAAAATGCCATGGGATCGTTTAAAAGAAATTTCACGTGAGCTAGGAAAGCAGGGACCGGGGAGTTCTAAAACCGCATTTGCCAAGAGAATGGTAACGCATCACGGTTTTGATATTCAGGGTTCGGCCAGACATCCAGCCTGCCCTAGCGCCCGTGAATTGGTCGACTGGTTTGAGAATCAATAATGCAATTTAAAGAACTGGAATCTGGGCTTCGTCAGAAGTTTACCGACAACCGTATCGTCTTCTGGCATGACCCGGAACAACGCTTCACTGATTCACTCAATGAGCTGGATCTCGATAACGTCTCGCTGCTGGATATGCGCGGCGTTTCTGTGCTCGCAACAAAAAAACGAATTGAAATCGACGAGCCTGAGCAGAAATTTTTACTCTATTTCACCTGTGAGGTTCCCGCTCGCGAGCAGGACTGGTTGCTGGATATTCGTCTCTATAGCACCGAATTCCACGCTGATTATGCAGCGATTACCCTTAATTCGCTGGGTATTCCGCAGTTGGGGTTACGCGAACATATTCAGCTTCGCAAAGCCTTCTTTACCGTCAAGCGAACTCAGATCCTGAAGGGATGGGTAACCGAGCGCGAAACGGAAAACTCTCTCGATAAGAAAATGCTGGCAGTGGTGGTAGGGGCCAGTACCTTTGAAACCAAAGAGATTCTATTTGCTTTGGTTCAGCAATTTGTCGCGGCACGGCAGCAGGATGACAGCGCACTGGAGAACACCTTCGCCGTACTGAAGAAACTTGGCCTGGATGAGGTGCTCTGGGAAATTCTTCGCCTTGAGCTCGGGTACCAGTTTGAAACTCCATCACTGGAAAACCTGCTGCTGAAACTGTTCTGTACCGATCTCTGGGCGCAGGGTGATGAAGCGCATCGTGACTGGTTAAGTAAAAATGTGCTGGCTACTGCTGCTGGCCGAGCATCTTCTCTGGCCTTTATGGGAGCGTGGCGCAACGATCGTCGCTATAAAGCAGAATACGATTATTGTGCAGAGGATTTGCAACAAACACTGCAGCCAAAAGAGCACTACAACTACAGCTCACCATACGCCCTGGCAAAATGTGAAACCTTCGAGGCCATTGAACAACTTATTATCCGTGGTCTGGTGACCCAGTTGCAGGAAGAGAGCACCACTCTGGACAGAGATGCGTTTAAAGCGTTGGTTTCAGAGCGGAGTGCGAAATACTGGAGCCAAACCCGCCCAGAGTATCTTTCTATCTGGAATGCTATTCGTCAGGCGGAACGCTTGCTGAATTTGCGTAACCGCTACACTGACGGGTTTAATTTCCCCGATACAGGCGCGTTCTGGAAGGCCTACTGCGACGAAATTTATCGCTTCGATCAGACCTATCGTTTGTTCAATGAATATGCCGCACCGGTGCACAGCAAAGGGGCGATGATCCTGCATGAACTGGATAAATTCATCGAAGAGTTATACAGCAATTGGTATCTGGCTGAACTAAGTCGTGGCTGGAACAAACTGCTGGAAACGGAAAACCGTATGCAGGCCTGGCAGTTTAGCGGCATACCCCTGCAGCGTAATTTTTATAAAGAGAATGTTAAACGTCAGTTCGACACCGCTCAGGTGAAACGCGTTTTTGTCGTGATCTCGGATGCACTGCGCTATGAAGTGGCGGAAGAGCTGGGCAGGCATATCAACTATGAGAAGCACTTCAGTGCGGAGCTGCGCTCCCAGACCGGAGTGCTCCCAAGCTATACCCAACTGGGCATGGCCGCACTGTTGCCTCATGAGTCGTTGAGCTACCTTCCTGATAATTCTGGCGTAGTTTACGCCGATGGGATGTCCACTTCCGGGTTTGAAAAACGAGCCGCTATTCTGGCGAAGGTGAATGGTGTGGCGCTGAAAGCAAAGGACTTGCAGAACGCCAATAACCAGGAAGTGAACGAACAAATCCGCAACGCTTCCGTAGTTTATATCTGGCACGACACTATAGATGCGATGGGTGATAAGGCTGCAACGGAAGATAAAACATTCGAGGCTTGCCGAAGCGCTATTACCGAGCTAAAAGATCTGGTTTCACGCCTGCGTAGCCGATTTAATGCCAGCCGAATTTTTGTTACCGCCGATCACGGATTCCTGTTCCAACAACAAGCGCTGGTGGAGCAGGATAAAACGAAGCTGGAAAGTAAAGCCAAAGACACGATTGAAGCGAATAAGCGTTTTATTGTAGGGCATCAACTGCCTGAAAGTGAATTTTGCTGGCACGGTAAACTGGCAGATACTGCAGGCTCAAGCGATGAGAGTGAATTCCTGTTACCCAAAGGGGTACAGCGTTTCCACTTCGTAGGTGGTGCTCGTTTCGTTCATGGCGGAGCCATGCTGCAGGAGGTGTGTGTTCCTGTGTTGAAGATTCGCGCGCTTGAAAAGAAAGCGGCTGAGAAGCAACCCCAGCGGCAGCCCGTGTCCGTCGTTGCGCGGGATCAGGTGATCAAACTGGTTAACAGCATTGATAAAGTTGGTTTTATTCAGACTTCGGCAGTGAATGATTTAAATGAGCCGCGCACGCTGAATATCTTTATCGTCGATGAAAACAACCAGGTCGTCTCCGGCACGGAAACAGTATGCTTCGACAGTGATAACGAAGATATGGGTAAACGCACCCGCGATGTAACCATGAAACTCATGGGGACGGCATTCAATCGTAAAAACAAATATGTTCTGATCCTGGAGAATGCGGACAGTGCAACAGAGTATGGTCGCTACCCGATCACGATCGACCTGGCATTTCAGGATGACTTCTTTTAAGTGAGGCGTTATGCAACAGCAGGATGATAACTCAGCCAGTAACATGGAAACGGCCTCTGTGTTGGCTCAGGACCTGGATTCATTGTTGAATCAGCACTTTCGCGGTCGCGTGGTGCGTAAGGATCTGACTAAGCAACTTAAAGAAGGGGCTAATGTTCCGGTTTACGTACTGGAATATCTACTCGGTATGTACTGTGCCTCCGATGACGATGAGGTTGTCGAGCAGGGGCTACAGTCGGTTAAGCGTATTCTTTCTGATAACTACGTCCGCCCGGATGAAGCAGAAAAAGTGAAATCACTGATTCGCGAGCGTGGTTCTTACAAGATTATCGATAAGGTCACGGTAAAGCTAAATCAGAAGAAAGACGTTTACGAAGCCCAGCTCTCTAACCTCGGTATTAAAGATGCCCTGGTGCCGTCTCAGATGGTGAAAGACAACGAGAAACTGTTGACGGGTGGCATCTGGTGCATGATTACCGTGAACTACTTTTATGAAGAAGGGCAAAAAACGTCTCCTTTCTCGCTGTTCACACTGAAGCCGATCCAGATGCCAAATATGGATATGGACGAGGTATTTGAGGCCCGCAAGCAGTTTGATCGTGACCAGTGGATTGACGTGCTGTTACGTTCTGTCGGGATGGAGCCTGCGAATATTGAACAGCGTATCAAATGGCATCTGATTACTCGCATGATTCCCTTTGTGGAAAACAACTATAACGTCTGTGAGCTTGGACCACGTGGTACCGGTAAGAGTCATGTTTATAAAGAATGCTCCCCTAACTCTCTGCTGGTATCTGGCGGGCAAACCACGGTAGCGAACTTGTTTTACAACATGGCCAGCCGGCAGATTGGTCTTGTGGGTATGTGGGACGTCGTCGCGTTTGATGAAGTGGCAGGGATCACTTTCAAAGACAAAGATGGCGTGCAGATCATGAAGGACTACATGGCGTCAGGTTCGTTCTCTCGTGGTCGTGACTCCATCGAAGGTAAAGCCTCCATGGTGTTTGTCGGCAACATTAACCAGAGCGTGGACACGCTGGTCAAAACCAGTCATCTGCTTGCACCGTTTCCAGATGCGATGATTGATACTGCATTTTTTGACCGCTTCCATGCTTATATTCCTGGTTGGGAAATTCCAAAGATGCGTCCGGAGTTTTTCACCAATCGCTACGGTTTGATTACAGATTACCTCGCTGAATACATGCGCGAAATGCGTAAACGTAGCTTCTCCGATGCAATTGATAAATTCTTCAAGCTGGGAAATAACCTCAATCAGCGTGACGTGATTGCCGTACGCCGCACGGTATCCGGTCTGTTGAAGCTACTGCACCCGGACGGTGCTTACGATAAAGAAGATGTACGGGTTTGTCTGACCTATGCACTGGAGGTCCGCCGTCGCGTTAAAGAGCAGCTCAAGAAACTCGGTGGCCTGGAGTTCTTCGATGTAAACTTCAGTTATATCGATAATGAGAGCCTGGAAGAGTTCTTCGTGAGCGTACCTGAGCAGGGCGGAAGTGAATTGATTCCTGCCGGTATGCCGAAACCTGGCGTAGTGCATCTGGTCACGCAGGCTGATTCAGGTATGACGGGCCTCTATCGTTTTGAAACGCAGATGACTGCCGGTAATGGCAAACATACGGTATCAGGTTTAGGGTCGAATACAGCAGCGAAAGAAGCGATCCGCGTGGGTTTTGACTACTTCAAAGGTAACTTAGGTCGTATCAGTGCTGCGGCTAAATTCTCGGAACATGAATATCATCTACATGTGGTGGAGCTGCACAGCACAGGACCGAGTACAACCACCAGTCTGGCCGCGTTAATCGCGTTCTGTTCCATATTGCTGGCAAAACCGGTTCAGGAACAAATGGTCGTATTGGGCGGCATGACATTGGGCGGCGTGACGAATCCCGTTCAGGATTTAGCTGCATGTCTGCAGGTAGCATTCGATAGCGGTGCTAAAAAGGTACTGCTCCCTATGGCGTCAGCTATGGATATTCCTACCGTACCGACTGAGTTATTTACCAAGTTCCAGGTAAGCTTTTATGCTGACCCTGTGGATGCGGTGTACAAGGCATTAGGCGTGAATTAAATGATATTATTACCAGTACTGTGTTAACTGCATTACTGGTAATTTCATTTATTCCAAATATTCTTTTGAACTTTAAATTATGTGTTTTCATAAATTATTTGATCCCGGGTTTATGAAATGAAAATACAGGCATACATACGGGATACAGTTTTAGAATCGGAATGGATTTGAGGGAATTTAGTATCCCGACTGGCGCAATGTCGGGAGAAGCCTTACTCTGGAATGCGTTTCGGTCCTGGAAAATAATCACGCAACTTTGTGATCTTTCACGCAGTATTCAATTTTATGTCCCTTTTTGGGGGCAAATCACCAAAATAAAATTTCACAACCTATTAATTATCAACAAATTAAACGAAAAGGCGATGTAAGTATTCCGGCAAAACGCACCATTCACTTTTAGAGTTCTTCCGACATACTTATTATGTCCCCTGAGGAGATCGCTATGCGTAAAGCCCGATTCACTGAACACCAGATCATCGCCGTATTGAAGTCCGTTGAAGCCGGACGTGCCGTTAAGGATGTGTGCCGTGAGGCCGCTATTTCGGAAGCCAGCTATTACAACTGGAAAGCGAAATATGGCGGGATGGAAGCGGCCGATATTAAAAAAATCAAAGATCTTGAGGATGAGAATCGACGTTTGAAACAGATGTTTGCCGACCTGAGTCTTGAGTGCCGGGCACTGAAAGACGTTATCGAAAAAAAGCTCTAAAACCAGCGATAAAGCGTGAACTCGTCAGCTATCTGACGGCACAATTTGCCATGAGTTTACGCCAGGCCTGCAGGACGTTATCGCTGAGCAGGACGTTGTATTTTTATCAGCCCGATACCCGGCGTGATGAACCGGTTATCCATGCGCTGACTGAGCTGGCAGAACGCTATCCGCGCTACGGTTTTAAGAAACTGTTCCAGCTGCTGCTCAGGCAGGGTAATACCTGGAACCATAAACGTGTTCACCGGATTTACTGCCTGCTGAAACTGAATTTTCGCCGCAAGGGAAAACAGCGGCTGCCTGTGCGTAATCCAGCACCATTGCCGACACAGCAAGTGTTAAACCAGAGCTGGTCCATCGATTTTATGCACGACGCGTTGGTCTACGGCAGACGATTCCGGACCTTCAATGTGGTGGATGATTTTAACCGCGAAGCACTGGCGATAGAAATCGACCTGAATATCCCGGCTCAGCGAGTCATCCGGGTGCTGGACAGGATCGTGGCAAACCGCGGCTACCCGCTGAAAATGCGGATGGACAACGGGCCAGAACTGGTCTCGCTGGTGCTGGCGCAATGGGCCGAAGAACATAGCGTGCAGCTCGAATTTATCAAGCCGGGCAAGCCTACACAAAATGCTTTTATCGAACGGTTCAACCGGACATACCGGCCAGAAATCCTGGATTTTTACCTGTTCAGAACACTGAATGAAGCACGGGAAATTACCGAGCGCTGGCTGATGGAATATAACAACGAGCGGCCTCATGAATCCCTGAACAATCTGACACCGGAAGAGTACCGGCTGATGGCTGAAAAACCGGAACTCTCAAAAAGTGCGTGGAACTAAAACGGGTGTGCTTACACCCTCACTTGCTACTATTTTTGTGCTTTCTTCATTAAGGCTTTCAATGACTCAATAGTAAGTGAGGGGTTTTGTCTGTGGATCATGGCATGGCAATTGGGGCAGACAGGACGAAGATCTTTTACAGGATCCAGTTTGTAGCGCTCTCCAATATCAGACAGCGGGGTAATATGGTGGACGTGAATATAGTCCTTTCCGGTTTCACCATACGTTTCCTCAAAATCCATATTGCATACGCTGCACTGGCAGCCGTAATGATCTATGCATTTGTCTCTTGCCGTTTTACTACGTTCGTATTTGTTAACTTTGATTTGCTTTACGGCACCTTCGTAAAAGGTTTCCGGAACATCATCTGGATAATCAATATTCAACCGGGTGGAAAGTGATTCTGCTTTTTTGATGCCATCTGGTGTGAGCTTCCAGATACCAAGGCCTGACTCTTTTGCATTGTGGAGGTACTTGTAATCAACAAGCTTTTTCCTCGCCCACTGAACCATATTGTTCCATTGAGGGCGATTAGTATCATCAGGGAGTAATATCGTCATTTCAGTATCGGTAAGGCCAAATATTTTTCCTAGCGGCTTATAGCATGAGGATGAGCTAACCTCACCACCGCGATTGTAGATCTCTAAAAGCAAAGGTATTTCTATCTCTTTGTAGCTTGGAAAAGGCATATGTCACCAATTATTGGTAGCAATTTCTATTGCTATGTTCTGAAAACTTCTCGTTTATGCCATTCAATATAACTTTCTTTCGGATAACAGTCCTTCCCCTGCGGCAAGGTAATCGGCTTACCATCAAAATCCCAGAACAGCCTGCCAACGATGCCCCCGCCGTTCACCGCCGGCGAAACCTGGATGCGCATATCCTCATCCAGACCAATGGATCCTTTATCAAAAGCCTTATGGTGAATCGCGCAGAGCGCCAGGCCGTTAGGGATTTCACATGGGCCGCCGTGCTGCTTCCATTTGATATGGGCCGCTTCCAGGGCGACGGAGGTATTATCATGGCGCATATTGAAGCCGCAGATCGCGCACTCATAGTTATAGGCGCGCAGCACCTGCTGGCGAAAATGCGGGTCGCGCTCTTTGCGGATCTGCTGCAGATCAAATCCCATCTCTTCAGCCAGTTCTTCCTGAATACTCTCCGGGAAATGCGCCTCGAGGATCAGATGGGCGAGGGTATTGATCAGCCTCTTATTTTTGTTGAGTAACGCAAAATGCGGCTCATCGAAGCCGCCGGCGACGTTACAGAGCTCCAGCTCTTTGCCGGGCGGCTGTCGGCTGCCCTGGGTTGAACACTGGTCGCTGTTGTGCAGCTCCCAGAAGCCGTCGCCTTTCAGGCGCCAGAAGGGCATATCCGGCCGGTACTGGCGGCGCTGCGGGCCAAAGCGTTCCAGCAGGCTATGCAGCTCATCGCGTATCTCCGAGGCGTAGTCGAACATCCGCGCATGGCCGCGCTGGTACTGTGAGAGGACGTACAGCAGCAACAGTGGCTTATGCGGCGCACGCTGTTCGCCTTTGCGCCAGATGGTGATGTTTTCGATCGCGTGTTGCAGGGTCGTGCTGGAGGGCATAGCGTTACAGTGGCAGCTAAATAAATGCGATGATGCTCGCAAAATCCTTGCCGATCAACCCACCAGATGCGGCGATTCCAGGTGGATCACTTTTTAAGTATTACGACGGATCTTGCTGTGGGAGTGGAGACCGCGTTCGCCGCCTGCGACGCAAGCCTGAAAAAATCGGAAGCGCATAACCGTTGCGTTCCCACAGCACAAACCCCACGCTACCTCACCGGTAGCATGGGCCCGCTCTCCCTTACTTATCCCGCGTCTCGCCAGCCTCCCAGCTATAGCTCCCATCGGCCGCTAACGCATCGCCCAGCTCCTGATACTCGAACTGATAAAACTCAGCCTGGGTACCGTACCCGGCGTAGTCTACCGCCGCCAGGCCGACGAACGCCCCGGTAAAGAACCCGCCGTAGCTCTGCAATACATAGTCATCGGACAGTACCGCGGCATCCAGCTGGACCGGGATCTCGGTGAACGACACGCCATCGAAGCTGTATTCATAGCTGTAGGTCTGCTTGCGGACCTTGGTCCGGAACCAGACGTATTCCACGCCGTCCGGCACCTTGATGGCGTTATCTTTCAGGTACGACGTGTATTTTCCGCGGTTATTTTCGCCAACTTCGATGACCTTGCCGTTAATTTCATTCCAGGTCAGGAACACGAAGCTCCAGTGGCGGTCGTTATAGTAATTCGTTAATCCGGCCATCTGCTGATAGCTGAAGGGCTCGAATTTCACCTTCACCGCGGCGTCAAAATAGAAGGCCTGCCAGCGGCGGGCAATCAGCGACAGGTCATGCGTATTGGCTAACGAACCCTGGCCGATTAAGGTTAATTTGCCGTTGCCGGTGGTGCCCATTTTGGCCGTAAACGGCACCCGCAGGGTATTCCAGTTCGGGTCGAGCGCTGGCGAGGTAAAGTCATCCTGCTGGCTATTATCGCTGGCGCTTTCGGTGAAGATGGCGTCTTTCGGCCCTTCGACGAAGGTTTTCCCGCCGTGACCACCTACAATACGCGGCCAGCCTTCGTCGTCCCAGTACACTTTCTGGATCGCGGTTTCCCGGCCGAGGGTTGACCAGCCGCGCGGATCGTAGATGGATTCCCCCGGGCGATTCCACGGCCGGGCGCAGAGCGAGGCGTAATACCATTCGCCTTCCGGGGTGGAGACCAGCGCGCCATGGCCCTGTTTCTGGATGTAGCTGTCCGGGGTGTCGACGTTGGTTAAGAACACGTCGCCCGGCTCAGTTTCGAAGCTGTCGGCCTCGAGGGTTTTCGACCGCGCCACCACCTCCTGGTGGGTAAACACGGTGCCGCCCTGGGCGGCAAACAGATAGTAGTAGCCGTTCAGTTTATAGAGGTGCGGCCCCTCGACCAGCGCCACGGCGGTGCCGCGGTAGATGGTGCGCGCGGTTTCCGGCATTAACTTCAGCGTCTTGGTATCCAGCTCCGTTAAGGTAATGCCATCGAAGGGGTGATGGTACTCCCGGTGATCCCAGGTTTGCTGGACGATATATTTCCGGCCATCGTCGTCATGGAACAGCGAGGCGTCAAACCCGACGCCGTTCAGCTTGATCGGGTCGCTCCACGGGCCCCGAATATCCTTCGCGGTGGTCAGGTAGTTGGTCATGTCTTTAAAGGCGCCTTCGGTGACCTTCACATCGGTATACACCAACCAGAATTGCCCATCGGCCCAGGAAAGCGCCGGCGCCCAAATGCCGCCGGAGGAGGGGTTGCCCTTCATGTCCAGCAGGGTGGTGGTGGAGAGCGGCGAAGGCAGCAGGTTCCAGTTTTTCAGGTCTTTCGACTCATGTAAACGCACGCCCGGGAACCACTCAAACGTCGAGTTGGCAATATAGTACGTATCCTCGACGCGAATAATACTGGGGTCGGCATTAAAGCCGCGTAATATCGGGTTTTGAATAAGTGACATTTCATTACACCTTTTAAAATGGAAAGTTAAGGATCGGTCTGATTTATAATTTTTTTAACTACACGCGGATCTCATCCAGCTGACGGTTGATGTCGGTCACATGTTTATCGGAGATCGGATAAACCTGCATGATCACCATCGAAATAGCGGCCAGCGCAATTGGGATCCACACCGCGGTCATAATGATCCCGTCGATGGCGCTGGCGCTCTGCACGGCGCCGCTTTCATTAAATCCATACACCGCCAGCAGCCACAGCGGGATAGCGCCGCCGATGGTGAAGCCGATCTTGAAGAAGAGTCCCATAATGGCATTGATAATGGCGGCATTGCGTTTGCCCGATTTTAATTCGCCGTACGCGATAACTTCCGGTACCAGCGCCCACATAAAGCCGGTGGCGGAGGTTAAGCCCCACTGTTTAATAAAGGTGGCGATGTAGGCCAGCCACAGGGCGTCGTGCATCCCTTCGCGGGACCAGGCGTAGGTCAGCAGTTCGCCGACGATGAACATGGCGAGGAACAGATGGAAGAAGCCTTTTTTACCAAAGATTTTTTTCAGTTTCGGCCAGAACACCGGGAAGGCGATGCCGGGAATAGACGCGACGAGGCCCACGGCGCCCATCCATTCGGAGTGGCCGACGACGAACTGGTTGAAGAAGCCGTTAACGGTGTTCATGAAGAACATGAAGGTAAAGGCCAGCATAAAGAACATGCCGAGAATAACCAGCGGACGGTTATGTCTGAGCTCGTGGAAAAGGTCGGTAGTTTTGACGTTGGCGGTCTGCTCGGCGGTCGCGACCACGCGTTCTTTGGTGCATTTGTAGCAGATAAACAGGGCCACCGCGCCGATGATCATATAGATGGCGTACACGCCGAACCAGGCGTAGTTCGCTGACGGATCGGTATAGTTCCCCAGATTCAGCTCAAGGCCGAAAAAGCCGGTATCTTTCAGGCTGCGATCTTTCGGCGCCGCCATCTGCACAAACATCGGGAACAGGGTATAGACCAGCAGGTTGGCGCTGTTGGCCAGCATCATGCGGGTACTGGTCAGCTTATCGATCGATTCCGGGTCGCGGGTCAGCGACGCATTCAGCGAGCCATAGGGAATATTGACTAAGGAATAAACCAGGTCCAGCGCCAGATAAATAATAAAGGCGAAAGCCACCGAACCTTTCACCCCAGGGATTGGCGCGAACAGTAATGCCGACAGGATCACCAGCGGCACGCCGGCTCGTAACAGCCAGGGGCGATATTTCCCTGCTTTTGAGGTTCGTTTATCCACGTAGGTTCCGACCATCGGATCCCAAAACACATTAATGATACGGACAAAAAGAAAAATAAAGCCTGCCGTTGCCGTGCTGATGGTATTTACCGTCAGCATATGCAAAGCCAGAAAACCCCCAATTGTGCCGAAAACCAGGTTTTGCGCAAAGTCGCCCATGCCATAACCAATTCGTTCTCCACGGGTTAATTTATGATATTCATCATGCCGACTGTGCATTATGTTTTTACTCATTCTAAGCAGACTCCGGTTTGTTTTGTGTAGGTGAAACACTTTCTGACACAGTTGACCTGGAAGAATCTATTACGTTTTTAAATTACGTAATTATGTTTTTTTACTTCTGTGATCCTCGAAGCAAAGGCCTGTATCGCCTGCGTTGAACCGTTATCCGCCGCTAATTTTTTTGGTAGGCAGACATTGCGACAAAACCGGCATTTTAATTTGGTATGGATACCTGAATTCCCCAGGAAGTGTACGCTATACGCGCGCGAAGCGAGATATTTAAAATAGTTTTATTTGCGAGATGGCTCACATTTGAGCATTTTCTCAATCGCCGAGTGAAATAACGTAATTGAGCAACCGACGATGAGAATACACGATGTGTCACAGTTGTTAATTTTCCTGTTTCTCAATTTCGGAGTTCATCATGCAAACCTATTTCGACCAGGTTGATCGCGTTCGCTTTGCCGGACCCAAAACCGATAATCCGCTGGCGTTTCGCCACTATAATCCGGATGAAATCGTGCTGGGAAAACGCATGGCAGACCATCTGCGTTTTGCCGCCTGTTATTGGCATAACTTCTGCTGGAATGGCGCGGATATGTTTGGCGCCGGCTCGTTTGAGCGTCCCTGGCAGGCCGCGGGCGATGCGCTGGAAATGGCCAAACGCAAAGCGGACGTGGCGTTTGAATTTTTCTACAAGCTCAACGTACCGTATTACTGCTTCCACGATGTCGACGTCTCGCCAGAAGGCGCGTCGCTGAAAGAGTATTTGCATAATTTCGCCATCATGACCGAGGTGCTGGCGGAGAAACAGCAGCAAACCGGCGTGAAACTGCTGTGGGGCACCGCCAACTGCTTTACCCACCCGCGCTACGGCGCCGGGGCGGCGACCAACCCCGATCCGGAGGTGTTTGCCTGGGCGGCCACGCAGGTGGTGACCGCCATGAACGCTACCCACCAGCTCGGCGGCGAAAACTATGTTCTGTGGGGCGGCCGCGAAGGTTACGAGTCCCTGCTGAATACCGACCTGCGTCAGGAGCGTGAGCAGATTGGCCGCTTCCTGCAGATGGTGGTGGAGCACAAGCATAAGATTGGCTTTGGCGGCACGCTGCTTATCGAGCCGAAACCGCAGGAGCCCACCAAGCATCAGTACGATTACGATGTCGCGACGGTGTATGGTTTCCTGAAGCAGTTTGGTCTGGAAAATGAGATCAAGGTGAACATTGAAGCCAACCACGCCACTCTGGCGGGGCACTCTTTCCACCATGAAATCGCCAGCGCCATCGCGCTGGGCATTTTCGGCTCCGTTGATGCCAACCGCGGCGATGCGCAGCTCGGCTGGGATACCGATCAGTTCCCGAACAGTGTGGAAGAAAATACCCTGGTGATGTACGAGATCCTTAAAGCCGGGGGATTCACCACCGGCGGCCTGAACTTTGACGCCAAAGTTCGTCGGCAGAGCACCGACAAATACGACATGTTCTATGGCCATATTGGCGCCATGGACGTGATGGCGCTGTCCCTCAAGCTGGCCGCGCGCATGATTGAAGATGGCAAGCTCGATCAGGGTCTGGCAAAACGCTATGCCGGCTGGCAGGGCGAGCTGGGGCAGAAAATTATGAGCGGGCAGATGTCGTTGGATAATATTGCCCGATACGCTGAGCAGCATAATCTGAATCCGCAGCCTCAGAGCGGGCGTCAGGAATTACTCGAAAATCTCGTCAATACCTATATCTTTGGTTAATTTTTGCTGACATGCCCCTGCGGGGGCATGTATTCCGCCGTCTATCCGCTGCCGGGAAATAGCGTTTATTGGTTCGTGCTGTGTTTTTTTTTGTCAGTGGCGAAAGACCACCTGTTTAATATCAGCGAAGGAGGAAGGGTAACGATAATTGTGTAACGCCTCTGTGACCGTACAAAATAAAAAATAACTTGTTCTGATGATAGCGACATATTCTGTCAGCTCAGAATAGGCTGGTTATTGTCTGAATAAAATTAACCTATATTGAGAAACTCATGACAATGATAAAAAAGCTTCCATTAACCATGGCGGTTATCGCCGCGTTTTTTCCGCTTACCTCTGTAATGGCGCAAGAATTTACCCAGGAACAGATCGACGCCATCGTCGCCAAGGCCGTTGATAAAGCGCTGGCCGACCGCCAGGCGAAAATCGACGCCGCGGCCGACAAAAAGGTCGACGTGATCACCAACCCGCAGACCACCGCCGCCTCGCCGGATATGGCCATTCCGTTCGGCCTCAAGTTCAGCGGCT
>ERZ894183.861-NODE-861-length-20064-cov-8.212254_pt1 | contig 20064 bp, 16 predicted proteins | sample MGYA00380279_ERZ894183 | MGnify/ENA primary metagenome ERZ894183 (study PRJEB32331, sample SAMN06328422) | human gut metagenome | biome: human gut microbiome; feature: stool | host: Homo sapiens | collected 2013-06-26 ... | reverse complement strand
CAGCAGGATTAAATACACGGAGGATTACTATGATATTGACCGGAATCCTTCCGCAGAAATCGCTTTCCCGGAATGGAAGGTTTATTTTGACGGAAACTTTTGGGGACATCATGGAAGAGCGCATGCAGGAAAAGAAATCAGGATCCATAAGGAGTTGGACTGGGCTGGATATCACTGGGTCATTCCGTCTGTTTACTCATGCAGCAAGGGATTGGTAATAGATTTTTGTATGCAGGCAGATATAGAACGGATTCGTGGTTTTATGGAAAAATGGAGTTTGAGTTCGGACAATGATTTTAGGGAGAATTTTACTCGTGAGCAGCAGCTGCAGATAGAGCTGGACAATCCCCTTTGCTTCCATTTTACTCCGCATATCCTTTTAAACGGAAAGGAGCTTTTGACATCTCATGGCTGTTCTGTGTGCTATAATCCCTGTTTGCCGGAAAGGTGCATGCAGGATTTGGAAACGAAATGGGCTATGGATCATTATGGTTTGGATTATGACTGTGGCTGGGTTATTTGCCGGAATGCATTTCCCTGGGCTGGAAGACGCCGTCCGGTAATTAAGACACTGTTTGTTACAATGGAGCAGCAGTCGGTTCAGATTCCGGGACCTCATTTTAAGATTCACGAACCAGGGGAATCGTTTCCGTTTTACAATCCGGTCAGCAAAATGTCTCATACTTTGACAGTGGAGCGCATGGAGCAGGAAATTTTTTCACGGGACAGCTTTGGTTCAAAGCGCTGGATTTATCCGACGAACTGCATGGTTATGAACTACCGGATATCACCGGAACCGGAGAATAGAATCACGATTTTTGACTGCGATGAGGGAGATCAGCCTCTGGAAAAGCAACCAGAGGAAAATGCCTTTTATCCTAAAGCGAAACAAGCGATCTGTATTATTGGCGGCGCAGGCGGCCCTGCGGAAATTATAATGGGGGATGATTCCCGCAGTTATCTGCGCACTGCATATTCGGCACTGCATTTCGAGCCGGTTCGGGAGGATGTAGAATGGCGTATGGTCTTCCATACGAAACAGTTTGAGGAAGAAAGCTTTTCGCTGCTGGAAGAGGAATTTTGCGTTTTTTCCACAGAAACGGACAGTCCAGAAGAACGTTTCGATGCGGATGTCTGAATTTGGACGAACCGAATAGAAATCCATGTGTACAATCAGAGGAGTTTATGATAAACCCAATATATCAGAAATTATGCAGGGGGAGATTTATTTTTTTCGTGCAGTTTTTCTAAAATAAAAGGGATATACTTAGGGGCATCTTTTGAGAGGGTACGGAAAAGAATCATGTATGAAAAACGAAACATTAATAAAATACTGATTGTGGATGACAGAAATTCTCGGTGAGCTTTTGCTGATGCGTGGAGCTACCTTTACAGTTGTGACAGACGGACTGCAGGCGGTAAATGAATTTAAACGGGCAGAGCCTGGTACATACGATGCTGTTTTTATGGACATTCAGATGCCTGTTATGAATGGATATGAGGCAACCAGGGAGATTCGAAATCTGGATCATCCAGATGCAAAGTCCGTGATTATTCTGGCGATGACAGCCAATGCTTTTGCGGAAGATGTACAGCTGGCCAAAAATACAGGCATGAATGGACATATCGCGAAACCGCTGGATATGAATAAGCTGAAAGATGTTCTGGGAAACTGTCTGTAATTGCCTTTCCGGATGCATGGGGAAAGCAGCTGGGAAACATAGAGAGGGTTTTGTTATGACAGAAACTAAATATATATTTCCGAAGCAACCGCAGTCTGTGACTGTTTTGGTTTTTATAACCGTGCTGATCGTTCTGCTTCTTATCCTGACTGTGATGGTACATATGAGGAACAGAAAACTGAAACGTACGCTGGAAGAACAGATGGCGGAAAGACGGCTTTTGGACAAGATATGTGCAGATTTTACGGCTGTCTATTATGTTGAATTAAATACCGGTTCCTTTGAAATTCTCCATATAAACGATGGAACCAACGCAAAAAAAATGAATCTGAAACAGGGTGATAATTTCAATTCTTCTGCTGACCAATATGCGGTTCAATATCTGTATGAGAAAGAAAGACAGGAATTTAAGGACTGGATTTCGACAGGGCATCTAAAGGAACAGCTTTCCCGGAAGGAGCGCATTACATACCATTACAGAAGCAAACCGAATCCGAACCAGCATGAATTTTTTGAGGCACAGGCAGTCAAAATATACGAGGATGAGAAACATTTTTTCGCACTGGTGGGGTTTCGGCATATTGATGATATCATGGAAAAAGAAACTACGATCCAGAATCAATTAAAGCAGGCACTGGATGAAGCACGGCTGAGTAATGAAATAATCTCAGCAATTGCTAAGAGTTACTGTTCTATCTACAGGATTGATGTGCAGAAAGATTTTTTTGAAGAGATATCAAATGACAGTGAAATACACAAACTGGCAGGAAACAGAGGATGTGCATCGGAGAAACTGTATCAGATTTGTGACACAATAGTTGCACCGGAATACCGTCCGCTGATCCGTCCATTTCTGGATGTCTCTACACTTTCAGCAAGATTGAAGACGGAAGAATGTATTTCTACAGAATACAGAATGTGTGATGGCAGCTGGCACAGGATGCTTTTTATTGTAAAAAAACGGGATGAGTCTGGAAATGTTACCCATGTTTTATGTACAGTCCGTAGTATCAGTGATTCCAAGAGACGTGAAGAGGATCTTAACTTTGCTGCAGAAGCATCAAAGCGGGAAGCCGAAATGAAAACAAGGTTTCTGGCAACTATGAGTCATGATATACGTACACCACTGAACGGTATTATCGGTATGATAAATATGGGAAATCAGTACGCAGATGATCCACAGATGCAGCAGAAGATCAGAGAAAAGGTAATGGAATCCCTGAAATATCTGGTGTCTCTGGTAAATGATGTGCTGGATATGAATAAACTACAGAGCGGAGATTTGAAGGATCAGCAGCTTTTGTTTGATCTGACAAAGGTACTACGGGAATTGAACCAGATTTATGATGAGCGGGCTGCCAAGAAAGGCATCCGGTATGAGATTGACTGGAAAAATGGTAAATACAGTCACAGCGCTCTGGTTGGAAACCCGGTATATCTTGGAAGGATTCTGTCGAATATTATGGACAATGCCATAAAATTCAGTCAGGCGGGTAGTGTGCTCACGGTCGGGGTTAAGGAAGAAACTCTGGATGATGACAGAGCAAATTTCACTTTCTACTGTAAAGACCAGGGTGTGGGTATGGGTGAAGATTTTATTGCACATGCTTTTGATATGTTCTCTCAGGAAAGCGAGACAAGCAGATCCAGGTATGAAGGCACCGGACTGGGGCTTGCAATTACGAAGCAACTCGTGGACAGAATGGATGGAAGTATTGAACTGAAGAGCAAAGCAGGTGTCGGGACAACAGTTATTGTAAAAATTCCGTTCAAAATTGGCACACAGGACAAAAACAGTAATTTATCAGATAAGCCAGTAAGCCTTGATGATTATTCGGTAGAAGGCATGCGGGCATTGGTTGTGGAAGACAATGTGCCGAACATGGAAATTTTCAGATGTATACTGGAAGACAGCGGTATGGAAGTTACATGTGCAGTAGACGGGCAGGAAGCAGTTGAAATCTTCAAGAAATCTGCACCGGATTATTTTGGGGTAATTTATATGGATATTATGATGCCGAGGATGAATGGTCTGGATGCGGCAAGGACAATCAGGGAAATGAAAAGAAGGGATGCTAGGAGGGTTCCGATTATTGCAATGTCCGCAAATGCTTTTGCAGAAGACATTATCAACAGCCGGCTGGCTGGAATGAATGTTCATCTTGCAAAGCCACTGGATGCGGAAAAAATGATCATTGCCTTAAAACAATGCATGGCAGATAATAGCGATGTAAAACTGCATGAAGATTTGTAGGAATAAAAGAATCCACAAGAGAATCTGTATGCAGATCTGTTAAAGACAATGGGAGAAGAGTATTGAGAAAGCACCAGAGACAAAGAAGGTGCTTGGGAATCCGTATGACCGATGGTATTGAACGGATGGTAAAGTAAATAAATGCATCAGGGGAAACCTGTTGTTGTCTGTGGAGAGATCTGCAGATGACAGCAGGTTTATTTTTTTGTCCGGAAAGTCAAAAAATCAGAGACCAGGACTCCTTGGAACAGTAGGAGGTGGTTTCTAGCAAATATGTGACAGCAAAAAAAGATTTAACATTTCTTTTTAATAATATCTGCTACAATAGAATTGTAACTGGAAATGAGATGATTGGAGAGCGTTATGAATAAGAATGTAATTGAAGTAAGAGAGCTGAATAAATCTTTTGGCAATGTACATGCAGTGAAAGACTTAAGCTTCCGGGTGAAGCGCGGGGAATTGTTTGCATTCCTTGGAGTAAATGGAGCAGGCAAGAGTACGACGATATCCATCCTCTGCGGACAACTTGGCAAGGATAGTGGCGAGGTGCAGATCCACGGTGCAGACAGCACGAAAGCAGGACTGGATAAACGGTATCTGCTTGGGCTTGTGTTCCAGGACAGTGTGTTGGACAAACCGTTGACTGTGAAGGAAAATCTGAGAAGCAGGGCAGCATTATACGGTATTACCGGGGAAGCATTTGATGATCGGTTGAAAGAATTGATTGAGTTACTGAAGTTTGATGATTATCTGAACCGGCCGGTTGGAAAGCTATCCGGCGGACAGAGGAGAAGAATTGATATAGCAAGAGCCTTGCTTCACAGACCGGAAATTCTGATTCTGGATGAACCGACGACAGGACTTGATCCGCAGACCAGGAAAGTAATCTGGAGCGTGATCGAAGAACTGCGCAAGAAGGAACAGATGACAGTATTCCTTACAACTCACTATATGGAGGAAGCTGCAACGGCGGATTATGTAGTAATCCTGGACAGTGGAAGTATTGTGGCGGAGGGAACGCCTCACGAACTGAAAGAAAAATATGTGGAAGATTACATTTTACTGTATGGAGTGACGGAAGATGAAGTGAAGGTGTTGGGCAAGAAATATAAAGAGATCCGGGACGGTTACCAGCTTACGGTTGCTTCAACGGCAGAGGCGGCGGAACTGATCGCAGCGAATAAAGATAGATTCCGTGATTTTGAAGTGGTAAAAGGAGGCATGGATGATGTCTTTTTGACGGTCACAGGTAAGTCGTTGGGAGGTGATGAGAAATGAGAACAGTATTTGCATTGATTAAGCGTAACCGTCAATTATTTTTCCGGGATAAGGGAATGCTGATTTCGTCTCTGATCACACCAATCATTCTGATTGTGTTATATGCGACATTTCTGCAGAATGTATATAAGGATTCCTTGCAATCAGCTCTACCAGGGGTGATGAATGTATCAGAAAAGCTGGTGAACGGTACGGTAGCTGGACAGCTTGCAGCGGCACTGCTGGCAGTCAGCTGTGTGACTGTGACTTTCTGCGTGAATCTGACGATGATACAGGATAAAGCAAGTGGTGCTAGAAAAGATTTTGATGTATCACCGGTGCACAGACCGACACTTTATATCGGATATTTCTTCTCAACGGTGTTGAACTCGCTTATGGTTAATTTCCTGGCAGTAGTGATGTGCTTGATCTATGTGAAACATATGGGATGGTATCTGAATGGAACAGATATTGCATGGATCATTCTGGATGTGATTTTGTTAGTATTATTTGGCGCAGTGCTGTCCAGTATCATCTGTTATCCGCTGAAGACGCAGGGACAGCTGTCAGCTGTTGGAACGATCGTGAGTGCAGGATATGGATTTGTCTGCGGTGCCTATATGCCTATGTCTAATTTTAGCAGTGGTCTGCAGAAATTTCTGTCATATCTCCCGGGAACCTATGGTACCTCTTTGCTGAAGAATCATATGCTCCGGGGTGTATTTGAAGAAATGAAAGATCAGAAGTTTCCAGATGATGCAGTGACAGCAATTGCAGGTACACTGGATTGTAATCCGGTCTTTCGCGGGCATGTGGTGAGCACATCTGAAATGATCATAGTGTTAATTGGAAGTATTGTGCTACTTGGAATGGTCTATCTTGCAGTTACAACACTTGCAGAACGTAAGAAATAACTGGACTTACATACATGAATCAGTTAAAATAAAAAAGATACGACGTAATCAGAATATGGAACAGGAGAAAGATTTATGTATGAAATTATGAGTTCGGATGAGGCAATCCGTCTGATCCGAGATGGGGACTGCATCTGCGTGAATTCATTTGTTGGCATCGAGAACCCGGTTGAATTGCATGAGGCGATTTACCGCAGATACGAGAGAATGCAGTCACCGACCCATTTGACGATAATATCCAGTGCCGGATTTGGCGTCTGGGACGAGGATCATAATGCAGAGAGATATATTCGCGAAGGTGCTGTGGATCGTCTGATCTGTGGGCATTTTGGCGCCATGATGAGTACTAAGAAATTAGTATTAGAAGATCGCTTTGAAGCATATAATCTGCCTCTTGGATGCATTTCTCATGCAATCCGTGCGCAGGCAGGCGGACTTCCTGGAGCATTGTCTAAAGTCGGACTGGATATCTTTGTGGATCCTAGAAAAGGAGGTCCTGGAATCAACCGCATCTCGATCGATGATTCTCTGGTGAAGCATGTAGAGGTGGATGGAGATGAATTCCTTTATTATAAACTGCCGAAGATCACAGTAGCATTGATCAAGGGTACAGCAGCAGACCGCAAGGGAAATATTACATTCGATGATATGTTTATGTCAGGAGACGCACTGTCTATTTGTCAGGCCGTTAAAGCGAACCGTGGTAAGGTTATTGTGCAGGTAGACCGTCTGGTGGATACGCCGTCTCGTCCGCGTAATGCGATCATTCCGGGGTGTCTGGTAGATGCGATCGTAGTAGCAGAACCGGAGGAGCGTAACGAAGCATATACGGCATTGACCGGAAGCTTTGAGATTCCATATGAAGAGTGGAATACCTGGAATGAAAAGATTGATACGGTATCTTCGAAGCATTCTAAGAACAGTGTAGCTGGCAATATTATTGGCAGAAGAGCAGCTAAGGAACTTCGGGTAGACGACATTGTAAATATCGGAATTGGTCTGCCGGAGATGGTATCCAGATATGCGAGAAAAAATGGAATTCTGGATATGATCACATTGACTGTCGAGTCAGGCGGTATCGGAGGATTCCCGGTGTCAGGAGAAGCTTTTGGAGCGATGATCGGTGCAGCATCCGTATATGATATGGCGAACCAGTTTGACCTGTATGATAATGGTGGCCTGGACATCTGCTTTATGGGTGCGCTGGAAGTAGATAAGCAGGGGAATGTTAATGCTCACAGAGGACCGGGAGCATTTGCCGGAATTGGAGGATTTGCTAATATTACGGCTAAGACACCGACGGTTGTGTTCTGCATGACATTCAATGCCAAAGGACTGGAAGTGGCACAGAAGAAAGGCGTTGTAACGATCGAGAAGGAAGGCGCTGTTCCGAAGTTTGTAGATAAAGTGAACAGCGTCAGCTTCTCAGCCAAACGTGCGATCGAGAACGGTCAGAAAGTTCTGTATGTGACAGAGCGTTGTGTGTTCCGTTTGACACCGAAGGGACTGAAATTGATCGAAGTATATCCGGGTGTGGATCAGCAGAAAGATATTTTAGACCTACTTCCGTTTGATGTGGAAATTTAAGAAAGCGAAAATAAGTGTTAAGATAAAATCAAGATAAAACGCAGGAAAATGCTCCTGCGTTTTTTGGCAGTAAGTCGTGTCAGACAAAACTGCAGCTGGGATAACAGGAGAGAAAATGGAATTATATTATGCACCAATGGAAGGAATTACCGGATATCTGCATCGAAATGTGAGTCGGGCAGTATTTCCGGATATCGATAAATATATGACACCGTTTATTGCGGCTAATCAGAAGGGGAAGCTTAGTACCAAAGAGAAGAATGACATTTTGCCGGATCATAATGAGGGAATGTATGTGATTCCACAGATACTGACGAATCAGGCAGACTGCTTTCTGGCGGTAGAACGGACACTGCGAGAATATGGATATACGGAACTGAATCTGAATCTTGGCTGTCCGTCTAAGACTGTTGTGACTAAGTATCGTGGTTCGGGATTTTTAGCAAAACCGGAGGAACTGGATCATTTTCTGGAAGAGGTATTTGCCAGAACAGAATGTGAGATTTCACTGAAGACAAGGATCGGAGTAGAAGATGGGGAAGAATTTGAGAGACTGTTAGAAATCTACAACAAATATCCGTTAAAGGAACTGATCGTGCATCCGCGTACACAGAAAGATTATTATCGGAATCATCCGAATATGGAGTGGTATACATACGCTGTGGAGCATGGAAAAGCACCACTTTGCTATAACGGAGATATTACAGATGTGACGTCTTATGAGATGTTTATGAAGGCATATCCGGATACGGATAAAGTCATGATTGGAAGAGGATTGCTTGTGAATCCCGGACTGGCAGGAATGCTGAAAGGGAAAGCTGCGCCGTCCAAAGAGCAGATCCGGGAATATCATGACCGGATGTATGAGGCTTACAGAGAGCATATGCCGGGCGACCGCGTGGTGCTCTTTAAGATGAAGGAATTATGGTATTATCTGGCACAGCATTTTACTGATTCTGCAAAATATGTGAAGAAGATCCGCAAGGCAGAGCGGCTTCCGGTGTACGAATCAGCAGTCAATGCGTTATTTGCGGAGCAGGACTTTGTGTCATAATTTCTATTCCATTTTGAAAAGGATATGTTATAATGGGCTTGTGTTTTGGACATTACAAAGGAGGACAGGCTTATGAAACTTGTAATTACAATAAGCAGAAGATATGGAACCGGTGCAAGCCGGATAGCAGGAGAGTTGTCTGAGCAACTTGGGATTCCTGTGTATGATAAGACACATGTGGAAGAAAAAATGTGCAGTAATTCCTATGATTCAGAGGCAGCGGTTATTAAGGAACTGGCTATGAAGCCGTGCATTATCCTGGGAAGATGTGCTTCTGAGATTCTGAAGGATCAGAAGAATGTATTTAATATATATGTGTGTGCAGATCGTAAGGATCGTATCGCGCGGATTATGAAGAAGGAGAATATATCCGAAGAAGAGGCTGCGAAGAAGCTGGATACAACGGATGCAGAGCGTTCTGAGTATTATTATGAACATACAGGCAAGGCATGGGGAGATGTGAATAACTACCACATGATCCTTAATACTTCCGATATTGGAGTAGACCGCTGTGCAGATGCACTGATCCGGTATTTTGAACAGAAAGAAATTATATAGATAAATTGCTAATCTGCACAGATCTGTGCTATACTTACTAATAAGTATGCAGTGCTTTGCAGACAAATGAAGAACAAGGAGCAGACTTATGAAAAGAGTGTTATTAAAATTAAGTGGAGAAGCCCTTGCAGGGGATAAGAAAACGGGATTTGATGAAGCGACCTGTATCGGCGTTGCCAAACAGGTAAAGCAGCTTGTGGATGACGGTATGCAGGTGGCGATCGTTACAGGAGGGGGGAACTTCTGGAGAGGACGTACCAGTGAGACAATCGACCGTACCAAGGCAGATCAGATTGGTATGCTGGCAACAGTAATGAACTGTATCTATGTATCTGATATTTTTCGTCATGTAGGTATGAAGACTGAGGTGTTTACACCTTTTGTATGTGGCGCATTTACTACACTGTTTTCGAAGGACAGTGCTCTGAAAGCATTGGATGAAGGTAAGGTAATCTTTTTCGCAGGTGGTACAGGTCATCCGTATTTCTCAACGGATACAGGAGCTGTTCTTCGTGCCATCGAGATCGAAGCAGATACGATGCTGCTTGCCAAGGCGATTGACGGTATCTATGACAGTGATCCGAAGGTGAATCCGGAGGCGAAGAAGTATGATGAGCTTTCTATTCAGGACATTATTGATCAGAAACTGGCGGCGATAGACCTGACAGCATCGATCCTCTGTCTGGAGAATAAGATGCCGATGCTTGTATTTGGTCTGAATGAAGAGAACAGTATTGTCAATACCGTATCAGGTAAGTTTAACGGTACGAAAGTAACCGTATAGTATTGAGGAGGATTTTAGAATGAGTGAACAGGTAAGCGTATACGAAAGTAAGATGAAAAAGACACTGGCAAGTCTGGAGTCAGAACTGATGACAATCCGTGCAGGACGTGCCAATCCTAATATCTTGAACAAACTGACAGTAGATTATTATGGAACACCTACACCGATTCAGCAGGTTGGTAACATTTCTGTTCCGGAGGCTCGTATGATCGTGATCCAGCCATGGGAGAAGAGCATGATCAAAGAGATTGAAAAAGCGATCAACATGTCAGATATCGGCATCAACCCTACCAATGATGGACAGGTTGTACGTCTGGTATTCCCGGAACTTACTGAGGATCGAAGAAAAGAACTGGTGAAGGACGTTAAGAAAAAAGGCGAGCAGGCAAAAGTTGCTGTCAGAAATATCCGACGCGATGGTAATGATGCATTCAAGAAACTGAAGGGCAGTGATGTATCAGAGGATGAGATCAAGGATCTGGAGACAGAACTTCAGAAGGTTACAGATAAATACATCAAAGAAGTAGATAAAGCTGTTGATGAGAAGTCCAAAGAGGTAATGACAGTTTAGGAACATCGCAATATCGGGGGCGGGGCGTGTGTCTCGTCTCCCTTTGCATTGCAATGAGTCAGGAGGATAAGATATGAATGTACCACAACATGTGGCAATAATTCTGGATGGAAATGGCCGGTGGGCAAAGTCCAAAGGCATGCCGCGTAATTATGGGCATGCACAGGGAAGTAAGAATGTGGAGAGAATCTGTGAAGAGGCATGGAGATTGGGAATTAAGTATTTGACCGTGTATGCATTTTCCACAGAGAACTGGAATCGTCCGCAGGATGAAGTAGATGCACTGATGAATCTGTTGCGTCGTTATATGAAGACATGCCTTACAACGGCTGCGAAAAATGATATGAAAGTCCGTGTGATCGGAGATATTACCAGACTGGATGAAGATATCAGAAGCCGTATTCTGGAGCTGGAAGAGGCAACAAAGAATAATGGTGGACTGAATTTCCAGATCGCAATCAATTATGGAAGCAGGGATGAACTCGTGCGAGGTATCCGCAGACTTGCGCAGGATTGTGTAGATAACAAGCAGGATCCGGCAGAGATTACGGAAGCCGTGATCGAACGCTATCTGGATACCCATGGGATTCCGGATCCGGATCTTTTGATCCGTACCAGCGGGGAACAGAGACTTTCAAATTTCCTGCTGTGGCAGCTTGCATATACGGAGTTTTATTTTACCGATGTGCATTGGCCGGCATTTACGAAAGAAGAACTTATTAAAGCGATCGAGCAGTATAATAAGCGGGACAGACGCTTTGGTGGTGTGAAGGAGGAGCAAAATGTTTAAGACAAGACTGTTAAGCGGAATTGTACTGGTTGCAGTACTGATCCTCACGGTCGGCATGGGAGGTCCCGTGCTGTATACTGTGCTTCTGGCAGCCAGCCTGATCGGTCTGATGGAATTATACAGAACTGTTAAGGTGCAGAATCAGGCACTTGGTGTAGTAGGATATTTGGGCGCGATCGGGTATTATATCTTAATGTATCAGAATAAAATGGAATATATAATGCCGCTTATCATCCTGGTATTGATGCTTGCGATGGCAGTGTATGTATTTGCATATCCTAAGTTTGTGGCTGAGCAGATTATGACGGTATTTTTTGGCGTGATCTATGTAGCAGTAATGCTGTCATTTGTATATCAGACCAGATGCCTGCCGGACGGAATGGTCATGGTATGGCTGATATTCTTAAGTTCCTGGGGATGCGATACCTGTGCATACTGTGTTGGTATGCTGATTGGCAAGCATAAGATGGCACCGATCCTCAGCCCAAAGAAATCTGTTGAAGGCGGAGTTGGCGGAGTCGTAGGTGCAGCACTTCTCGGTGCGATTTTTGCGGCATGTATGAATCATTTCGCAAGTGCAGATGTAAGTCCGGTACTCTGTGCAGTGATCTGTGGCGTCGGCGGTGCGATCTCTCAGATTGGCGATTTATCAGCATCTGCGATTAAGCGAAATCATGAGATTAAAGATTACGGTAAGCTGATTCCTGGTCATGGCGGTATCTTAGACCGTTTTGACAGTGTGATCTTTACCGCACCGATTATCTATTATCTGACTTTGTGGCTGATCAAATAACAGATGCAGAACGATAAGGATATGAGGTTATACTTACAATTCAGGGAGGCATAAATTGGGGATTATCATAGCAATATTATTGTTCAGCTTTATCGTGATCTTTCACGAGATGGGACATTTTCTGATTGCAAAAGCAAATGGTATAGAGGTGGAAGAGTTTGCACTAGGCATGGGACCACTTTTGTTCTCAAAAGAATATAAAGGAACGAGATACTGCCTGAGACTGCTGCCGATTGGCGGTGCCTGTATGATGGGTGAGGATGACGAGGCAACCGGTTCGGAAGGCAATTTCCACAGCAAATCCGTGTGGGCGAGAATCGCAGTGATTGCGGGAGGTCCGGTGTTTAATTTTATTCTGGCATTTATCTTGTCAGTGATTCTGATTGCTATGGTAGGTTATGACCAGCCGGTAGCAGAACAGGTGGAGAATGGCTATCCGGCTGCGGAAGCGGGAATCCAGCCTGGAGACAGGATTGTCAGGATCGGGAATAAGAAGATCAATATCTTTCGCGAGATTTCGACCTATAATCAGTTCCATCAGGGGGAGACGGTTGACGTTACCTATGAGCACGATGGAGAGAAGCATACGGTTACATTGACGCCAAAATATGATGAAGAGAATCAGTATTACCGTCTGGGAATTTCGAGAGGAGCGAATGAAAAAGCAGGATTTTTCAAGTCGCTTCAGTATGGTACGTATGAGGTGAAATACTGGATCTGTACTACAGTATCCAGTCTGAAGATGTTAATTATGAGACAGGTGGGCATAGATCAGATGTCAGGCCCTGTCGGAATCGTCGGTGTGGTGGATGAAACGTATCAGGCATCGTCTCAGTATGGCGTGTTGACTGTGATCGCTAGTATGCTGAACATTGCAATTTTGCTGTCGGCGAACTTGGGTGTAATGAATCTGCTTCCGATTCCGGCACTGGATGGAGGCCGCCTGGTATTTCTATTTGTAGAGGCAATCCGCAGAAAGAAGATACCGCCTGAGAAAGAAGGCTATGTGCATCTGATAGGATTCGCACTGTTGATGGCACTTATGGTAGTTGTAATGTTTAACGATATTCGAAAATTGATCATGTGATAAGGAGGATGTATCTGTGGCATGTCTGAAGAACATGCTGTGGATACATCTTTTTTGTATCGCGATGAGTCGAAGTCCTAGCTAAAGTGATATAGGCGAATATGGGAATTAAATTTGCAGATTGAGCTTAAACTTGTGTGCGCAAAATATTTAAAAACTGAAAATGTTAATAAAATTTTAGAAAGTGTCTGCCAAAAAACTGATAATAGCTACTAAAAAAATAACAAAGTGCTATACTGTAATCATACGATTTAAGTTCTGTAATAAATAATAAAAAAAGGAGACAAAAGACATGGAGAACAAAGATATCGAAACATTATTGGCAAAAGAGGCAATTCGCGATCAGATCTATACATATTGCCGTGCTCTGGATCGAATTGACAATGAATTGGGTTACAGTGTGTTTGCTGAAGACAGCAAGGTGAACTATGGACCAACATTCCCGAAGGGAACCGGAAGACAGTTTATTGATAACATGCTGAACCAGCATCGTCACATGATATCTACCCATCATATGATGACAAATATTTTGATTAAGGTAGATGGCAATAAGGCAGCAAGTGAGACTTATATGTATGCTGCTTGCAAATTCCCGAAAAAGTTGAAAGGCGGTAAGAAATCTACATTCACCGTAGAAGCAAGATGTCGTGATATTGACAAATGGGAATGCAGAGATGGTAAATGGTTGATTGTAGAAAGAGTAGTTGCCGGAGATAATACGATGATTGTTGTACCTGGCCAGGATCTGGAGAATTACAATACAGAACGTAATAATAAGAAAGATCCATCTTACAAATTCTTTGCAGATTTTGAGTAATATATATAGTAAAAGAACGTATGATTTAACAGGGCTCCGGGCAAATATTCCCAGAGCCTTTTGCTTTTTAGGATAATTCTGCGATCCGTGATACGCCGACATAGATTTCTGAAATTTTATACCAGGTGGAGTAATCGGTCACACCGGTTTGCGGAAGCCCAAATACGGACTGGAATACGCGAACGGCTTCGGCTGTAGCAGGACCATAGATGCCGTCTGCGTTGATTTTTGGAATTGCCGGATAAGCACCGGCGATCACATTTAACTGCTCCTGCATCTGGCGGACTTTATTGCCGGAAGAACCGATTTCAAGGTCATAGCCGGGCCATGAGGATGGAATGCCGGAAATGGCTTCAGCAGTGTTGATGTACATGTTATCGCCGTAATAGTAGCGCAGGATTTCAATCGGTGTGTAGCCTTGATCGCCAAGGGACTTGGAACCCCACTGCGTCATCCAGCCGTTGCTGGTGCACTGTACCTGTCGGCCGTCGCAGTACTGGGTGAGGATTGGCTGGCGGACATTCGGACGGGACAGATAGTCGGCAAATAGTTCGTCTACAATGACAGAGATGGTGTCGAAGATGTTGCGCTCCGGGATCCATTTGTGGTCGAAGGCTGTAGAAGATGTGATCGTAAAGTCATATCCCTGATTGCGATAGAATTCCGTGTACACGCGGTTCAGTGTAAAGGACATGATCGCAAGCACATTTGCACGGATGGTATTCTTCGGCCAAGTGGCGTAAATCTCGCTGGAGGCTACATTTTTAATATAGTCTTTGTAGCGGACATAGTAATTCTTTGCGGTACTGTCCCTTGGACTGCCGTCGTGAACGACAATGTATTCCGGAACAACCACACGGCTGAGTACGATTTCGCCACTTTCAGGAATGGGCTTGATCTCAGCTTCTGGGATTTTTGCAGGATAATTGCCGTAAAGGGTATGTGCCGGAATAACGAAGATCTCTTCCTGAGAGGCGTCTTCAGAAGCAGGTGCGGTGACAGGATTCAGAGCGATATTCTGCAGGGCAGTTACGTCTGCCAGAATCTCTGCACCGGCAATGGTGACTGGCTCATAGCCTTCTGCGGTAACTTGAAATGTATATTCGGAATAGGGCTGTACTTCATTTTCGGGATTCGTACTATATTCGACAGGCGGAGCCGGGAGATCGATGATTTCGGTCTGTCCGGACGAGTTGGTTGTGAGTTGTTCCAGCGTGCTTTCTGGAACTCCGGTATAGGAGATGTTTATAGATGCGTCTGCGATAGGATAAGCGGTGATAGAAGAGGTAAGGCTGATCTGCAGACGACCGATATCTGGGTGGTCAGGAGAACTGATAACTTGAGCCATGATAATTGTATAACCTCGCAAATTCTGTTACAATAATATATGTGTATAAGAAGCGTATGTGAATAATGAAAAAAGCTATCGTTTCATGCATGCATTTGATTATGCACAATCTAAGGGTTGAAAAATGTTAAAACTTGTTGTATAATTACGACAATTTGGACATTTATAGTTTACAAGACAAAATTGGAAGGGAACAGGTGGACATATGAAAGCATTTCTTATCTTGGAAGATGGGACAGTTTTTACCGGAACCAGCATAGGTTCGACAAAGGATGTAATCAGCGAGATTGTTTTCAATACTTCGATGACGGGGTATCTGGAGGTGCTGACAGATCCTTCTTATGCAGGACAGGCCGTGGTAATGACATACCCATTGATCGGCAATTACGGCATTACACCAGACATGGAGTCAAAAAAGGCATGGCCGGATGGTTATATTGTAAGGGAGCTGTCAAGAATACCTAGTAACTTCCGCTCAGAAGGCACGATTCAGGATTTCCTGAAGGAGCAGGATATTCCGGGTATTGCAGGAATTGATACAAGAGCATTGACAAAGATACTCCGTGAAAAAGGAACCATGAACGGTATGATCACTACGAATGAGAATTATAACGTAGATGAGATTGTTCCGAAGCTGAAAGAGTATAGAGTGGGGGATGTAGTTACTGTGACTACATGCTCAGAAAAAGAAGTTCTTCCTGGCGATGGCCCGAAGGTTGCGTTGATGGACTTTGGTGCTAAGAATAATATTGCCAGATCTTTAAATAACAGAGGCTGTGAAGTGACAATCTATCCGGCACATACATCTGCGGAAGAGATTATCGAAAGTCATCCGGATGGCATCATGTTATCCAATGGCCCTGGGGATCCGGAGACTAACGTATCTATTATTAAAGAGATCAAGAAATTGTCCGAAACAGACATTCCAATATTTGCTATTTGTCTGGGACATCAGCTGATGGCCCTTGCTCATGGCGCTAAAACATACAAGTTAAAATATGGTCACAGAGGAGGCAATCATCCGGTAAAAGACTTGAGTAATAACCGTGTATACATTTCTTCACAGAACCATGGATATGCGGTAGATGCATCAACTGTAGATGCGGATGTGGCGAAAGAAGCATTTGTAAATGTTAACGATGGAACCAATGAAGGACTTGCATACATTGGTAAGAATATTTTTACTGTACAGTTCCATCCGGAGGCTTGTCCTGGACCACAGGATTCCGGATATCTGTTTGACCGCTTTATTGACATGATGAACAACAGGGAGGAGAAGTAAGATGCCTAGGATAAAAGATATTAAAAAAGTACTTGTAATCGGATCGGGACCAATCGTAATCGGTCAGGCAGCAGAATTTGATTATGCAGGAACACAGGCATGTCGTTCTCTGAAAGAAGAGGGAGTAGAGGTTGTCTTACTGAACTCTAACCCTGCAACTATTATGACCGATAAGGACATTGCAGACCGTGTATATATCGAGCCGCTGACCGTAGAAGTAGTAGAGCAGCTGATAAAGAAAGAGAAGCCGGACAGCGTACTTCCTACACTGGGTGGACAGGCTGCGCTTAACCTTGCTATGGAGCTTGAGGAAGCTGGTTTCTTAAAAGAGAATAACGTACGTCTGATCGGTACTACATCTGAGACGATCAAGAAAGCCGAAGACCGTCTGGAATTTAAGAAGACCATGGAGAAGATCGGTGAGCCATGTGCAGCTTCACTGGTCGTTGAAAATGTGGAAGACGGTGTCCAGTTCGCTGAGAGCATCGGATATCCGGTTGTGTTAAGACCTGCTTATACACTGGGCGGAAGCGGCGGCGGTATCGCTCACGACAGAGTACAGTTGGTGGAAATTCTGGAAAACGGACTTCGCCTGTCTCGTGTTGGTCAGGTACTGGTAGAGCGATGCATCGCAGGATGGAAAGAGATCGAGTACGAGGTAATGCGTGACAGCAATGGTAACTGCATTACTGTATGTAATATGGAAAATATTGATCCGGTTGGTGTACATACCGGAGATAGTATCGTAGTAGCACCTTCTCAGACACTGGGTGATAAAGAGTATCAGATGCTGCGTACATCTGCACTGAATATCATCAGTGAACTGAATATTACCGGTGGATGTAATGTGCAGTATGCGCTGCATCCGGATACATTCGAATACTGTGTAATCGAGGTTAACCCTCGTGTGAGCCGTTCTTCTGCGCTGGCATCTAAGGCAACAGGATATCCGATTGCTAAGGTTGCTGCTAAAATTGCACTCGGTTACACGCTTGATGAGATCAAGAACGCAGTTACTAAGAAGACTTATGCAAGTTTTGAGCCGATGCTGGACTACTGTGTAGTTAAGATCCCGCGTCTGCCATTTGATAAATTTATCAGTGCCAAGAGAACACTGACAACTCAGATGAAAGCAACCGGAGAGGTTATGAGTATCTGTGATAACTTTGAAGGAGCGCTGATGAAAGCTATTCGTTCTCTGGAGCAGCATGTGGACAGTCTGATGTCTTATGATTATTCTTATCTGACAGGAGAGGAACTTCTGGAAGTATTGAAGGTTGTAGATGACAGACGTATCTGGAAGATCGCAGAAGCAATTCGTCAGGGTATCAGCTATGATGAGATTCACAGAGTGACCAAGATTGATAAATGGTTTATCGACAAGATTGCACATCTGGTAGAGGTAGAGCTTCAAATGAAGCGCAGCGCACTGGATGAGGATCTGCTTCGTGAAGCGAAACGTATGGAGTTCCCGGATAATGTGATTGCTGAGATTACAGGACACACTGAGCGTGAGATTCATGACATGCGTCATCAGTATGGTATTACTGCAGCATATAAGATGGTAGATACCTGTGCGGCAGAGTTCGCGGCAGAGACTCCATATTACTATTCTGTATATGACAGTGAAAATGAAGTGACAGAGACGAATGACCGTAAGAAGGTTCTGGTACTTGGTTCTGGTCCGATCCGTATCGGTCAGGGTATTGAATTTGACTTCTGTTCTGTACACTGTACATGGGCATTTGCAAAAGAAGGCTATGAAACAATTATCGTAAATAATAACCCGGAGACGGTAAGTACAGACTTTGATATTGCAGACAAGCTGTATTTTGAGCCTTTGACACCGGAAGATGTAGAAAGCATTGTAGATCTTGAAAAACCGGACGGAGCAGTAGTACAGTTTGGCGGACAGACAGCGATCAAGCTGACAGAGTCTCTGATGAAGATGGGCGTGCCGATCCTTGGTACATCTGCTGAGAACGTAGATGCAGCAGAGGATAGAGAGCTCTTCGATGAGATCCTTGAGAAGTGTAAAATTCCAAGACCGACCGGCGGTACTGTATTTACAGCGGAGGAAGCAAAAGAAGTTGCGAACCGTCTGGGATATCCGGTTCTGGTAAGACCGTCTTACGTACTTGGCGGACAGGGTATGCAGATTGCAATTGATGATCACGATGTGGATGAATTTATTGGTATTATTAACCGTATCGCACAGGATCATCCAATCCTGGTAGATAAATATCTGCAGGGCAAGGAAATTGAGGTCGATGCCGTATGCGATGGCGAAGATATCCTGATTCCTGGTATCATGGAACATATAGAGAGAGCAGGTATCCATTCCGGAGACAGTATTTCTGTATATCCTGCAAAGAGTATTACAGAGAAGACAAAGAAGACGATTGAAGAGTACACAAAGAGACTCGCACAGTCTCTGCACGTAATTGGTCTGATTAACATCCAGTTCATTGTATGTGGAGAAGATGTGTATGTAATTGAGGTGAACCCGAGATCCAGCCGTACCGTACCGTATATCAGTAAGGTTACCGGTATTCCGATTGTTCCGCTTGCATCAAAAGTTATTATGGGACATAAGATCAAAGATCTTGGATATACACCGGGATTGCAGCCGGAAGCAGATTACTTTGCAGTGAAGATGCCTGTATTCTCCTTTGAGAAGATCCGTGATGCAGATATCAGCCTTGGACCAGAGATGAAGTCTACCGGAGAGTGTCTGGGTATTGCAAAGACATTTGATGAGGCATTGTACAAGGCATTCCTTGGTGCAGGAATCAAGCTTCCGAAGTTTAAGAATATGATCATGACAGTAAAGGATGAAGATAAAGAAGAAGCTGTTGAGATCGGACGCAGATTTGCTGATATCGGATATAAAATCTTTGCTACGGCAGGAACAGCAGAGACTCTGAAGAATGCCGGAGTAAAGGCAATCGCTGTCAATAAGATCGAACAGGAATCTCCGAACCTGATGGATCTGATCCTTGGACACAAGATCGATCTGGTTATCGATACACCGCCACAGGGAGTAGAGCACTCTAAGGATGGCTTTGTGATTCGCAGAAGCGCAATTGAGACAGGAGTCAATGTACTGACTGCGATTGATACAGCCAAGGCGTTGATCACCAGTCTGGAGAACACAGATATTAAGAAACTGACATTGATTGATATTGCAAAATTATAGCAAGCCAGTCAATCCCTACCAGTTCTGGAATGCATCTGTAATTGAATTGAATAAGTAAAGATGTTATGATGCCCTCGTTATCACATG
>ERZ894183.840-NODE-840-length-20423-cov-13.836999_pt1 | contig 20423 bp, 15 predicted proteins | sample MGYA00380279_ERZ894183 | MGnify/ENA primary metagenome ERZ894183 (study PRJEB32331, sample SAMN06328422) | human gut metagenome | biome: human gut microbiome; feature: stool | host: Homo sapiens | collected 2013-06-26 ... | reverse complement strand
TCAGGGAGAACTCTGCCCTGTTAAGCTTTACCTGGAGTCCCAACGTGACCTTCATAATGGATGAAGACCTGACCTCTGTCTATTTTGAGGATATTAACACGGAGGTCCATGGATTCAGCTATCATACGGCTGAAATCAAGTCGCCCCTGCTGGAGGATATACAGGTTCCCCTAAACAGCCGTATTCAAATCCTCATGGCCCATGGCGGTGACGCCGCCCACCTGCCAATCAATTTCAACAGCCTGGAGCTGTCCCCATTTTCCTACATTGCCCTGGGACATATCCACAAGCATCATGTCCTGGCGGACGGAAAGATTGCTTACTGCGGTTCACCTGAACCCCTGGATCTGACCGAGACCGGTTCTCATGGCTTCTATGCAGGAGAGATTCATCCTGTCACCAGAAAACTGATAAACCTCCAGTTCATTCCCGCCGCCAGCCTCCAGTACATACCGCTTGCCGTGAATGTGTCCAAGGACACCACCAACGGGGAACTGTGCGACCGGATATCAAATGAAATTGAAAACCGGGGTGCCCAGCATATTTACCGGTTCCGAATCAGGGGAATGAGGGATCCTGACATTGAATTTGACCTGGAACAGCTCTCAGACAGATACAGAATTGCGGAAATCATTGATGATTCCGAGCCTCAGTATGATTTTTCAGCACTGTTTGCCGAGCACTCCAGCGATATGATTGGATTCTATATCCAGGCCCTTCAAAAAGAAGATATGAGTCCGGTGGAGAAGAAAGCCCTGTATTACGGGGTAAATGCCCTTTTGCATACCACCGATGAAAGGAGCTGAACCCATGAAGATATTAAGTCTGCACATTGAGGGATTCGGTAAATTCCACGATTTGGATATCTCCTTTAAGGAGGGGCTGAATGTAGTGTACGGCAAAAATGAGGCCGGCAAATCCACCCTTCATACTTTTATCAGAGGAATGCTCTTTGGTATAGAGAAACAGAGGGGCCGGGCAGCCAGGAATGATGTTTACAGCAAATACGAGCCCTGGAAGGGCAGCGGCACCTACGAGGGATGGATGCGGCTGGAGAGCGAAGGCCAGATATACCGTATCCAGAGAAGGTTTCAGAAGCAGAACAAGGAGCTGACCATTGTCAATGAAACCCAGGGCAGGGAGATGGAGCCCACCAAAGCCCTCTTAGACCAGCTTCGCTGCGGCCTGTCAGAAACAGCCTACGACAACACCATCAGCATCGGCCAGTTAAAGTGCGCCACGGACGGGGGCATGGTAGCTGAGCTGCGCAATTATATCGCCAACCTCAATACCTCCGGCAGCATTGCCCTGAATATAACTAAAGCCACCGCATACTTAAAAAGCCAGAGGCGGGAGCTGGAGAATCAGATGGTTCCTGAGGCCGCGCGCAGTTATACAGCCCTTTTAGGTGATATACGCAAGACGGAACAGGAAATATCCGCACCTCAGTATGCCAACCAGTTAATTGAGTACCGCAACAAGAAGAGTGAAATCAAAAAACAGCTGGACAGCTGCCAGAAGGAAAAGGAAGGGCTGCTTGAAAAGTCGGCAAAAGGACGTCAGATTCTTTTAAACAGCCAGTTTACAGATCAGGAATCCGTACAAAAATACATGGAGGACACCAGGAAGCTTTACGGCGAGTACCAGAACACTCTGGCTGCCTGCAATAAGAAATCCAGGACTGTCTGCGCTGTGTTCATGTTCCTCATCACCCTGGTCTTCGCGGGAGCCGCCGGGCTGTGCCTGGCCGCGCCGGAGCTGGTCCGCTCCCTTGTGCTTCTTCCGTTTCCCCTTACAGCTGCGGCGGGGATATCAGGCGTGATTGCCCTGGCTGCCTGTATAACCGCAATCCTTAATCTGGGCAAGAACCGCCGTTTTAGAAAGGAACTGGACACCAGCACCCGCCTTCTCCAGGAAATATTCGCCCGTCATCTGGGCGATTCCAGTATCTCCCAGGATGCTATGAATGCCTTGGAGGGAAGGATGGCGGAATTCCTCCGGCTCAGCAAGGCTGTGGAGCAGTCCGAGCAGACCCTGGTGCAGTTATCCCAGGAGATTGGAAAGCTCCAGTCCAGCGAAGACCAGTTTTCCGAGGAGATAGAACAGCAGCAGCGTATCCAGTGGGAGCTGGAACAGAAGCTGGAACATCTGGCTGACTGCAAGACCAGGGCCGAAGCCCTGAAACATGTGCTGACGGAGAATGAACGCATTCAGGAGGAACTGGACGCCATCGACCTGGCCCAGGACACCATGACCACCCTGTCCACCTCCATCCGCGACTCCTTCGGATTATACCTGAACAGGGAGGCCTCTGATCTTATATCCGGTATTACCGGAGGAATTTACACGAGCATGAGCATTGACGAAAACCTGGATGTATTCATGAACACGCCGTCCAAGCTGGTTCCCATAGAGCAGGTAAGCAGCGGCACCATGGATCAGATTTATCTGGCCCTGCGCCTGGCCGCCGCCAAGCTGGTCCAGAACGGCCGAAGGGATACCATGCCCCTGATTTTTGATGACAGCTTTGTGCTGTACGACGATGAACGTCTGAAGACAGCGTTAAAATGGCTTGTGAAGGCGTATGATAATCAGATTATTGTGTTTACCTGCCATCAGCGGGAGGCACAGCTGCTAACGGCGAATCAGGTCAGGTATCATTTAGTGCGGATATAGAGCAGAACAACAGAAGTAAAAAGAAAATCCGGAGACATTTCCTTTTTGGGAACTGACTCCGGATTTTTTCATTCAGCTTATTCAGGTTATATCCCATGCACAAACTGTTAATTGTTGCTGATTTTTGCTGCAGTCAACGTAATTTCAACCAGATATCCGTCGGTCAAAACAGACTGAGCCGTGGTTCTGGCAGGCATGCAGCCAGGATCAAACCATGCATCCCATACAGCATTGAATTCGTCAAACATGGACCAGTCGTGAATGTTAATCTTTGCATATAGGATATGGTTCTTATCGGATCCAAACTGTTCCAGCAGCTCATCCAGGCGGTGGGTCAGGGCGACCATCTGCTCGGTCATGGTGGGCTGTTTTCCCGCAGCGATGTGGCCTGTAAAGTACAGAACACCGTTATATTCCGTTACCCGCGCAAAGTGTTTACACATATCATGTCTTATGATTTCCATTGTTATCTCTCCTTAAAATTATATTTGCTTCTATAGTAAATGTCAAAATCTGTACAAAGCGCTATTTAAATTGCTATTTAGACTGCTACTTAGATTTGACAATTGCCAGACGCGGTAAACTTACTGGGTTTGGTTCAAAGTTGGTCAGTGTGGAACGAACACCAAAAATATTCTCAGAGTTGTGCAGAGGTATCATATAGACTTCTTCACGCAAAATGTCGATAACTTTAGCGTAGTCTGCTGCACGCTCCTCTTTATCCAGGCTGCTCTGGGCATTTTCCATCAGCTTGTCGATTTCAGGATTTCTGATGCCTGCATAGTTTCTTCTGAAGGGACCGGTGGAGTGCATATAGGGGTAGTAGAACTGGCCGTCCTTGCCGGTGGGAGCAAAGGCACAGATGACAACCTCATGGATTCCCTTACTGTATTCGGCCATCAGTGTCGCGAACTCCATAATGGAAACATCAACCTTGACACCGATAGCGCCCCAGTTATTCTGGAGAATTTCTGCAAGGTCAATACGGTTCTGGTTTTCGTTGGTCCATAGCTTGATGGTAAAACCATCAGGATAACCTGCCTCAGCCAGCAGCTCTTTGGCCTTCTCCGGATTATACTCCAACAGGGCTTTATCCGTTTCAGGATTAGCAGGATGGTAGCCTTCATTCTGGGGAGTGAAGAAGCTGTCATGCTTTCTGCCGGTTCCGGAGAAAACTGTGTCAACTATAGTATCCAGGTCAAGGGCATAGGCCAGGGCCTGACGAACCTTCTTGTTGTCCAGAGGCGCCACCGTGCAGTTGAACACAATGTTGGCAGTGGTAAAGGTATCGCAGGTCCAGATATCGCAGTTGGGATTCCGGCGCAGGGAGTCCACAGAAGTGGTCAGCGGCTGCATGCAGATATCCACATCACCTGCCTCAAAAGCCAGGGTTCTGGCAGTGGAGTCGGTAATGATACGGAATACCAGGTTCTTGAACTCAGGCTTTTCGCCCCAGTAATTCTCGTTGCGCTCAAACACAATGCGGTCACCGGCAATCCATTCAACAAACTTGTATGGGCCGGTACCTGCGCCGTTCAAATCCCGGACAAGGGCCTCAGGAGTCGAACTTTCAATTGCCTTCTTGCTCAGAACGCAGTCAGCGGGATCGCTCATAAAATCTTCCATGGGAGGGAAGGGCTCAAATGTGACGATGTCCAGAGTATAGTCGTCGATAATCTTACACTTCTCCAGATCGTACATATTGTAGAAGGAGCTTTGCAGCGGCAGCTCATTACCGCGCTGGTACATGTACAAAACGTCCTCGGCAGTCATTTTTTCGCCGTTGTGGAAGTAAACGTCATCTCTCAGATGGAACCGGATCGTGGTGTCATCCACGTTCTCCCAGGATTTTGCCAGGACACCTTCATATTCCATGGTCGCGTCATTACGCCTCAGCAGGCCTTCGCAATGAACCTTTGAAACCAGAGTAGCAGCACTGTCGGACAGCTGAAAAATGTCCAGGGACGGAGGCTCACTGGCCAGAGCAATGGTGAGCGTATCTTCCACGGCAGTTACAGACAGATTAGCATCGGGAGTATTGTTTGTGTAGGTGGAATTGATCTTGTCGCCTGTCTCGATGACAGCGCCAACCTCTGTTCCGGCAGACCCGCCGGACACAGCATTTTCCCCCTTCTCAGACGGGGAACCGCCGCTATTGCTGCTGCAGGCGGGTAATGTGCCCAGCACCATGAGCATTGCCATAACCAGTGCTAATTTCCTTTTCATATATTGATCCTCCTTAGATTGTGTTTATTTCTCTCACTATGTTGTCTGGATTAAATATGATGGCAGGCGGCGAAATGCCCGCGGCCGTCATCCGTCAATAAGGGGTTGCTTTTGAAACATTCTTCGTCCGCATAAGGACAGCGCGGAGCAAACCGGCAGCCGGGCCTGGGGTTGACAGGAGATGTCAGCTCTCCTTTCAGAAAAATCCTCTCCCGTTTAACACCTAAGCTGGGAATGGGAATTGCGGAGAGCAGGGCTTTGGTATAGGGATGGCGCGGATCCTTAAATAAATCATCGGAGCCGCATTTTTCCACTACCTGCCCCAGATACATCACCATAATTTCATCTGAAATATGCTTGACAACCGATAGATCATGGGTGATGAAAATATATGTCAGTCCCAGCCGCTCCTGCAGATCCTGCATCAGATTCAGGATCTGGGCCTGAATGGAAACGTCCAGTGCGGAAACAGGCTCGTCACAGACAATGAACCTGGGGTTAAGAGCCAATGCCCGTGCTATACCGATACGCTGACGGCGTCCGCCGTCCAACTCATGAGGATAGCTTCCTGCCAGCCGGCTGGCCAGGCCTACTAGCTCCATCAACTCATCTACACGCTTATCAATCTCTCTGGAAGATAATTTTTCACAGCAGCGCAGCGGCTCCGCGATGATCTGCTTAACGGTCATACGGGGATTCAGGGAGGAAAAGGGATCCTGAAAGATGATTTGCATGTCTGTATGCAGTTTCTTCAGTTCCTTTCCTCTGGCGTTTGTGATTCTCTTTCCGTCAAAGCATATTTCTCCTTCTGTGGAGTCAAGAAGGCGTACAATGGTACGGCCCAATGTGGATTTGCCGCAGCCGGACTCTCCCACGATTCCAAGTGTTTTGCCTGCCTCCAGAGTAAAAGACACATCATCCACGGCATGCAGCCAGCCGTCAGGAACATGAAAGTATTTTTTCAGGTTTCTGATTTCTAATAGCACACTCATTTCGATCCCTCCTTTTCCCCTGCGGCACAAAGATGGCACTTGACAATATGGCCCGGAGAAAGCTCCAAATCTGCGGGTTTTTCCTTCCTGCAGATCTCCATGCAGTATTCACAGCGGTCATGGAAGGGGCATCCATCCGGCAGATTCATTGGATCGGGCATCAGCCCTTCAATGGGTTTCAGCCTGTGAACATCCTTGTCAATGTTCGGAATACACCCAAACAGGCCAACGGTGTAAGGGTGCCTGGCATTTTCAAAAATATCTGCCAGGTCCCCATACTCCACGATTTCACCGGCATAAATGATGGCCACCATATCGCAGTTCTCCACCACCAAGCCCAGATCGTGGGTAATCAGTATCATCGAGGTCTGTAATTCATTTCTCAGGGTGCGGATCATATCCAGCACCTGGGCCTGAATTGTTACATCCAGTGCAGTGGTGGGTTCATCGGCAATGAGCAGCTCCGGGTTACAGCACAGAGCAATAGCAATGACCACTCTCTGTTTCATACCGCCGGAAAATTGATGTGGGTAGTCGTTGAAGCGCTCCTCCCGGATACCGACCATTTCCAGGGTTTCCTGCGCCTTTGCCGCAAGTTCTTCTCTGGAAAGGTTGGGCTCATGAATTTCCAGGGATTCCATGACCTGCTCGCCGATTGTCATGACCGGGTTGAGGGAGGTCATAGGGTCCTGAAAGATCATGGAGACCTTTTTGCCCCGGTATTTTTGCAGGGCATCCTTATCCATGGCAAGGACATCCCTGCCTTCAAAGTGGATCTCACCACTGATGATCCGGGCAGGAGGCTCGGACAGAAGCCGCAGGATTCCCAGGGCGGTAGTGGTTTTCCCAGCGCCGGTCTCGCCCACCAGGCCCAGAGACTGGCCCTTATTCAATACCAGATTCATCCCGTTAACCGCTTCCACGACGCCGCTGTCAGTTTCATAGTGGATCACAAGATCCTTTATTTCTAATAATGTCTCGTTCATAATCTGTTTCAACTCCTTGCTTAACAGCTGCTTACCGTTTCATTCTGGGATCCAGGGCATCCCGCAATCCGTCGCCAAGCAGGTTCAGCGCCAGAATAACCATCATAATTGCCAGCCCGGGAAACAGCGCCATGTACCATTCGTTCAGCAGATACGCTTTACCGGTGTTCAGCATATTACCCCATTCGGGTGTGGGCGGCTGAATACCCAATCCGATGTAGCTCAGTGACGCGCAGGTCAGAATCGCGCTTGCAACGCCTAAAGTAGAGCGCACGATGATGGGTGCCAAACAATTTGGGAGAATATGGCGCAGAACGATCCGCAGATCACTGGCTCCGCCGGCCCGCGCCGCTTCAATATATTCCTGATCCTTGACGGTAAGGACCGAGGCGCGTACCGTCCTGGCATAGGAAGGAATCGTACCGATTCCTGCCGCAATCATCAGATTGACCAATCCTGAACCCAGGGCCGCGGCAATAGAAATTGCCAGCAGGGTGCTGGGGATTGCCATAAGAACATCCATGAGGCGCATAAGCACATTATCCGCTTTACCGCCATAGTAGCCTGCGGCGGCACCTATCAGGGTACCCGTGATGCAGGCGAAACCAACAGCTATAAAGCCAACCACAATGGATGTTCTCGCACCGTAGATAATACGGCTGAAAATGTCCCGTCCAAAGTTATCTGTCCCCATAAGATGCAGCAGATTGGGCCACTGCAGTGCTTCCGCGGGACGCTGCTCATCCAGACCATAGGGAGCCAGAATGCTGGGTACCAACGCGCAGCACAGCAGAATACATATAATAACCAATCCCATCATAGCCTTCTTATCCCGCTTCAGACGAATCCAGGCTTCTCCCCACTGAGAGGTGCCGTATTTTTTTGTGATTTTACGGGGTTTCCCCCCGGTCCTTGCTTTCATCATTAATCAGACCTTCCTTTGCGTGTGTTTTTACCAGAAACCTGTCAGGTCACACTTTTTGCAATAAAGTGTTTGACCTTTCTTTTGGTCTGGTAAATGGATTTCAGTCTGGGATCTACAAAGGTGTATATAATGTCTACCACCAGGTTCAAGAGACTGAACATAACAGCAATTACAACCACAGCTCCCTGAATGGTGGGGTAATCACGGGCTTTAATGGACTGAATCATCAACATTCCGATGCCCGGTATCGCAAAAACAGTTTCTGTCACAATCGCTCCGCCCAGCATACTGCCCAGCTGAATGGCAATCGCTGTGATGATTGGGATCATAGAGTTTCTTAATGCATGGGAAATAATGACTTTCCGTTCGGTCTGTCCTTTTGCCCGGGCAGTCCGTATGTAGTCCTGGCGGATAACCTCCAGCATACTGGAACGGGTAATCCTGACCAAAGACGCCATAGCGCCGGTGCCGATGGTCAGAACCGGCATGAACCAGTGAGCCGGTGTTGTAAATCCATAGCTTGGAAACCATCCCAGCTTAACGGAGAACAGTATTATGGTCATCAAGCCCTGCCAGAATGCCGGCATTGCCACACCAATCAGAGCCAGTACCATCAGCAGATTATCAATCCAGGTGTTCTGTTTGATGGCAGAGATAATTCCAATCGGAATGGAGAGGAGCACCGCAAATGCCGCGCTGGTTAATGACAAAAGTATGGTTGTAGGCAGCCGATCCATAACTTCATCCAAAACAGGACGTTTTGTCTTATAGGATGTGCCCAAATCGCCATGGAGTACGAGATTTTTAGTATAATTAAAAAACCGGACCGGCAGCGGCTTGTTCAGTCCCAGGTCTTCACGAATCTGCTCCACAACTTCCACGGAAGCCGCGTCGCCGGCAATCATTGCCGCCGGATCACCGGGAGAAATCTCGTTCATGGTGAACACCAGGAACAAAACACCCAGAAGAACCGGGATCATCATCAAAATACGCTTAAAAATATATCTTAGCACAAATTTTCACCCCCTTTAAGCTGTTAACTATATTGCATTAATGTTCGTATCATTGATGCAACCTAATTGTAATTTATAACAATAACAAGTTAAACTTACGATTTTAAGATTTGGTTGAATATTTTTATTTCCTATTCAAAAAAGCATGGATATGATATATAATGTCTAAAAGCAGTTCAGATGACTGAGCGCTGAGTGCCAGCAGCTTTAAAACGATTGTATAAACTCATACGATAACAGGATGAAGGCAATATGAAAAAGGGATTTATAAAACAGAAAAGCCTGTCCGTCATGGAACGGCTTATGAATCAAAGTCTGACCGTAAAAATCAGTGTTTTTATTTATTTAATCGTAATCATTCTATTTTTATTTCTCTCCCTTTTCCTTTTTGGCATTGTTGGACGCGCATCTGAACGGCGGCTGTCAGAGGAGCACTCCAAATTGCTGAGGGTTGCAATTCTTATGATTAACAGCCGCCAGCAGTATATGATCGGTGTGGCAGACTACTATGCTCTGTCTCCTGATATCAAGAATATGATGGATACCAGCAATTCCGGTCTTCCTGTTACAACCATCCTGGACGAGTCCAGGTTCAAAACCCCCACAATCATCATTCTCAGTACTGTGTTCTACAATGCCGAAGGCGAGGCTGTCTATTATACTACAAAGGATACCTCCCGGGTGCCAATCAATCAAAAAAACAACGATGCCTTCCAGAAGCTGGCATCAGGACAAGCCACCTATGTATGGGACTATATTGACAACAATAACAGTGATTTTATGAAGTACGATTTTTCCCCCAAGCTGTGTCTTTGGAGAGCGGTCCGGGACAGCAACGATGTCCATATGATCGGTGCCGTAGCCGTTACCATTGACTCCCGTTCCCTGCTTGGCTTTGACGAAACCGCAAAACAGCTGTCTGAAAATCTGGCAATTGTCAACTCAAGCAACCAGGTGGTCTATAACCGTTCCGATATCGATCTGAATGAGGATGATATACGGCTGTTATCCAACAACTCCTTTGGCAGCGATGCAGGCCTTTATACCGCTGAGTTAAGCAGCGGCAGGTACAGAGTCAGTTACCAGGCAATTCCTTCCACTGATTTTGTGGCGTTCTTCCTCTACCGCCATACTCCGTTTGCCTTTGGGATTGATGTGGTATACAGCTATATATTAGCCGGATTGTTTCTGTATATTCTCAGCCTTTTCCCATCAATTATATTGGTTTCCAAAATGATCACAAAACCCCTGGTAAGCCTGACAAAATCCATCCAGCAGTTTGCAGAGGGGCAGCAGAATGTAAAAGTTCAGTTTAAATATACGGATGAGATTGGCCTGCTGGGAAAAGCTTTTAATGACATGGTTTTGGATAATGAACGTCTTCGGATATCAGAATACGATTTGCGTTTAAAAAATAAGGATGCAGAGCTTTCCCTGATGCAGGCGCAAATCAATCCTCACTTTCTCTACAATATGCTCAATGCCATTCAGTGGCAGGCTCTCAAAAGCGGAAACAAAGAAATCGCCGATATTGCCTATTCCATGGCACAGGTATTCCGGATCAGTCTGAGCCGCGGCAGGAGTATTATTTCAGTGAAGCAGGAACTTGATCTGGTCAGCTACTATTTATCCCTGCAGAAATACCGGCTGGGTAAAAAAATTGACTATCATATTGATTTTGATGAGGATGTCCTTGACCGCCAGATTCCAAAACTGATTCTTCAGCCTCTGGTTGAGAACTCCATCGTTCATGGCATGGCAAAGGATTCTTCCCTCAATCTGGTCATTTCCCTGTCTGTTGCCCTGTCAGAGGATGGAAAATTGTTACACTTTGTAATTCAGGATAATGGATGTGGAATTCCTCCGGAAATTCTCCGGTATTTGCCCAATGAGGTAATCCCGGCTACGGCGGAACAGGGTCAAAGACCAAATAAAAGCAACCGTTTTGCGGTTAAAAACATTTATGACCGCCTTACACTGGTATATGGAAGCGATTTCACTTTCCGCATCCACAGTGAACATGGGACATCCATCGAAATTATTCTTCCTGTAAAAGAGATAGATGAAAGGAGCACCTCCAATGCTTAGATTGGCGATTATTGACGATGAAGAGGAAACCCGGCAGATTATGGTCAATTTCATTGACTGGGATACCTATGGAATCACAGTGGTCGGAGAAGCCTCGGATGGTTTCGCCGCCTATGATCTTATCAACTCTCTGCGCCCGGATATTGTTTTAATCGATATCCAGATGCCCGGAATGACTGGCCTTGATGTTTTAGAGAAGATCCGTTCAGAGGATTTGATTTCTCCTGCCTTTATTATAATGAGCGGATACGACGACTTTGAATTTGCCAGAAGGGCGGTCAGCCTGGCAGCGGTAGAATATTTATTAAAGCCATTCCGCCCTGACGATGTGATTATGGCAATCCAAAAATCCATCAAGCACCTGGAGCTTATCCGCAGCAGTTACCCGGATGCCCCGTCTCCTGACAGTAAAAAAAAGTCACTGGCCGGCAATACCATTGACTTCTCCCTGCTTCACTACCCTTCCCGCGAAGAACACCGCCTGTTAGAGTGCCTGAAAGTGGGTACAAAAGAAAGTGTTCTAGGGGAGCTTGACTGTTTCTGGAACTGTCTGTGTGAATTAAACGGCGATACTGAAAGCCGTCTGAATTGTGCGATTATCCTTTATGTGGAGGTCTGCCGGTTCCTGCTGGAACGCGGAAGCTGTTTCTCAGCTCCATATTTTGAGAACCGGGATAGCTCTGGCAGTGATAGCTCCCAGGAAATCCACCAGACACTCACATCCATTGTGCTGGATGCTATCTCGCTACTTGAGTCCGGAGATGTTTCCCGTGTTTATGTAAATAAGGCGATTCAGTATATACAGGCTCACTATAACGAAAATCTGTCTCTGGACAGCGTTGCGAATGAAATTGAGCTCTCGTCCCCCTATTTGAGCAGTTTGTTTTCCAGGATTCTGGGAACCACCTTTGTCAACTATATACAGTCTGTAAGAATCCAGAAGGCTAAGGAGCTTTTATGCGGCACGACCATGAAGGTCTACGAAATCGCCTACTGTATAGGATATGACGACGAGAAATACTTTTCGCAGGTCTTCCGTAAAACAGAAGGAATCACCCCATCCCAATTCAGAGCCCAATCCTCAGCAAATCCCGACCGAATATAACACATGGAGACTGGTACTGTATCTTTTCGGATACAGTACCAGAATCTATTTTCAGGTATTTTATAAAATATTAAACGATACCAAAAGATTTTCCGTTCATCTTCCATAGAACGCAATGTAAAATATAGTCATGATATTTAATAATTATCAGTTTATTATTAGGAGGATGAATCATATGGTACGCAGTGAGAATCAAGTAGCAAATCCAGTACGAACCAACATTGAACTGTCTGAAAAGGTCCTGGAACTAAACAAGCAGCTGGAGCAGGAGCCTGAAAATGCAGAGCTTTGGATTAAGCGCGGTCTGGCCTTAGTGGAGCAGAATCTGATGCGGGAAGCGGTTGAGTCCTACTCCAAGGCCCTGTGCCTGGATCCATTCAACTGGCTGGGATACCGCAACCGCGCACACCGCCACCTGTCCTGCTGGGAATTCCAGGAAGCTTGCTCTGACTTTATTATGTCTACCCGGCTGGTTCCCAACACAGTTGACATTCACGAAATCTGGGAAGCCTGGTATCTGCTGGCGCTGTCTCATTATCTGCTGGGTGAATATGAAAAGGCGGCAGACGCCTACAAAACCTGCTACAGCCTGGCCCACGGAGATGATATTATCACTACCACCGGATGGTACTGGTCTACGCTCATGCGTCTGGGACGCAAGGAAGAGGCCGAGAATATTCTGGCGTTTATCACCAAGGATATGAAATTTGAAGCAAGCCGCGAAGCCTACTTCAGTACGCTTCGTATGTTCAAGGGCTGGGTTTCTCCCGAGGATACCGAGGCTCAGTGTAATATGCCTGACTGCAAGGATAAGTTTACCCGCCTGTATGCCATCTCCAACTATTACTATATCACCGGCGATCTGGAGAATTCCAACCGTGTGATTGACCGTATTCTGGAAGAAGCCGGACCCCAATGGTGGATGGTCTTTGGTTACCTGGCTGCAATGGTTGATAAGAAAGCCCGCAGCAACGCTTAATATTATTTTTCTGGTAAGGCTTAAGAATTTGCTCCGGCATTGGCCGGCAAACCGCTGTTTTGGGAAATAACACAGCTCTATACCAAAGGTCGGTTTTGATGCCACGTATCAAAACCGCCTTTTTCTAATGCGCAAATAGAGGAGGTTTTTCATGACTAACGAAAATACTGAAAATCATTCCATTCCTGTAAGGCTTACCGATATTCTGCATTTTAAAAGCCTTTCTAACCTGTCTCTTTCTTTGGATGGAACCCGCGCCGCATTCATGATTCACCAGTGCAACGGGGCCCAGGATGGATATAACTCTAATCTTTGGATATATGATTTAAGCCGCGGCCGTACCGTTCAGGTGACTTCCGGCAATAAAAAACAGATTTTCTGCTGGACACCGGACGGCTCGCTTGTCTATGCCACGCCCGACGCCGAAACCCGCTTCACTAAAATGAATCCTGAAGGCAGCCTCAGCCCGGCATTTAACATACCAATTCAGGTCAAAGCCATTCAACCCGTAACGGATGCTCTATGGCTTGTGGAAGCTGCCAGCTTTGTAAATGAAGAAGCCAAGGGACTGCTGACGGAAAAAATCTGTGTGGTTCTGGAGGAACTTCCTGCCCATTTCAACGGTGTTGGATACACCTCCGGCAGCCGCAACAGCCTGTATTTGTTTAACCAGTTCACTGGCTCTCTCCGGCAGATTACGCCTCCCCGCTTTGAAACAATGGGCTACACTCTGTGCATAAAGGAACAAAAAATTGTCTGCCATGGACATGAATATACAGATGTCCGCGGAATCAGGGGAAGCGTCTATCTGTATGACATTCCCGCCGAAACTGGCAGCATTGTTGTGGAGCCCAATATCTACCGCATTTACTATGCCGCCATGATGGGCCAGAATCTGCTGTTTGTCGGTACAAAAGGTAACCATGACAGCAATGAAAATCCCACCTTCTATACACTTAACCTTTCCAGCAAAGAAGTTTCTGAACTTTGCTATCCTGACCATTATATAGGCGGGCTGGGCATCGGCTCCGACTGCCGCTATGGAACCGGCACCACCAGTCTGTGTTCCGGAGACAGCATATACTTCACCTCCGCACATTTTGAATCCAGTCACCTGTTTCAAGTGACATCCGACGGCAGCTTCCGCCAAATCAGCCGCCGGGAAGGGTCCATAGACTGCTTTGACATAAAGGGTGATAAGGCTGTTTTCGTAGGAATGCGGGACATGGGCCTGCAGGAGCTGTATACACTTAATCTGGTCACGGGTCAGGAAACCAGACTGACAAATTTTAACCGGGACTATACAGACAGTCACAAGATTTGCCCGCCCGTTCCCTGCTATTTTAAAAATCATGACAATATAACCATAACCGGCTGGGTGATTCCCCCTGCCAATTATGATGTAAACCGTACTTACCCAGCTATTCTGGACATCCATGGCGGCCCCAAGGCCTGCTATGGTATGGTTTTCTACCATGAGATGCAGCTTTGGGCCAATGAGGGTTACTTTGTATTCTTCTGTAATCCCAGAGGAAGCGACGGTCATGGGGATGCCTATTCTACGATCTCCGGCATCAACGGAACCCTGGACTATGATGACCTGATGCAATTTACGGACCACGTTTTGGACATATATCCCCAAATTGACCGGACCCGGGTCGGTGTCACCGGCGGATCCTATGGAGGCTTCCTGACCAATTGGATTGCAGGCCATACAGACCGGTTTGCTGCAGCGGCCAGCCAGCGCAGTATCGGTGACTGGATGGTGCATTATGCTGCCTGTGACAGCGGCTTCTGGGTCACCAGTGAGCAGTTTCCCCCATCACCACTGTATGATGCCAAAAACGCCTGGGAGCATTCCCCTGGAAAATATGCTATGAACATCAAAACTCCTATGCTCTTCATTCATTCTGATGAAGACCGCCGCTGCCCTCTGAGTGAAATGATGCCGGTTTATACCGGAGCAATGCTGGCAGGCATACCCGTGCGTATGTGCCTGTTCCATGGAGAAAACCATGAACTGTCCCGTGCCGGCAAGCCCCGCTGCCGCATGAAACGCCTGGCAGAGATTACAAACTGGATGGACAAATACCTGAAAGGAGAACGTATGGAATGAAGCATCCTGAACTACTAAGTCTGCACAGCGTATCGAATCTGCGAATCTCTCCCGGAGCAAGCCGCTGCGCGTTCCTTGTCCACACTCCATGTGAAGCAGAAAATAATTATGAAACCCATCTGTATGTCAGTGATTATACCGTGTCTTATCCCATTGGAGTGTCCGGCGTTACCAGCTTTGCCTGGGTAGATGAGGCTGTACTGGCGGTTGGGCGTCCCAACGCAGATAGTACACAATTTGCGCTTTTGTCCCTGAAGGACGGTTCGGAAGAAACCGTCTGGAACATCCCCTTTGAAGCCAGAATTGAAGGATGGGTTTCAGGACAGCTTCTCATCTCAGCCCGCCGCCCAATTACTGAGGAAAAGGCTCAGGAGGATGGAGCGTGGACCATTCTGGATGAACTTCCCATTTGGGAGGACGGCGACGGTTACCAGTCCAAGATCCGGCGCCAGCTCTTTCTTTGCTCCCGGATTGGTGAGCTGAAACGCATTTCTCCTGAGGATATGGATGTCCGTATTGTGTCAGCAGATTCAAACGGTCTGGCCTATGCCGGATATATCCCCGGGAGCCGTGGAAGGACCGCTGATGAGATCCGCTATTGGGATGGAGAGGAACGGTTACTCTGCAGGAACTGCGGTGATATCAGACATCTTGCCCTGGGCAGCAATTATGCGTTTATCTATGGTCTTAATATTGAGAGTGAGCCGGACGCTGCTCCCGCCCTGATGCAGGTCTCCCTGGACACCGGCAAAGCTGAGCCCCTGTATGTTTCCGGGATTGCGGTCGGCAATTACATTGTTTCCGATATCGGCCGACAGGGGAAAATTCTATGTGCGGATGGTGATGCTCTCTATTTTTCCGCCACAAAGGAGGGTACCTCCCAGATTTATAAACTGTCTGCCTCAGGTGAACCGCTATGCCTGACCCTTGCCCCAGGCAGTATTGAGCAGCTGGACGTTCAGGCAGGACGGATTGCTTTTGCTGGTTTGCGTAAGGGTTCCTGTCAGGAGGTCTACGTCCTGGAGGATGGAGAGCAAATGATTTCACACCTACACGGTAATGACACGCTTCCCTTTTACCCTATGGTGCAAATTCCCTGCCATGGTATTCAGGGTTGGGCTCTTCGGGAAGAAACAGAGGAAAAGACCTGCCCGGCGGTTATATTTCTTCATGATGGTCCTCAGCAGGCATTTGGTGAAGTGTACCATTTTGGTATGCAGCTGCTTGCCCAAAACGGCTATGTTGTGCTGTTTGCCAACCTGCCCGGCAGCACAGGCTATGGCAAAGATTTTTCCATGCTGGACGGACACTGGGGTGACGATGACTACAACGGTCTTATCCGTTTCCTGGATGCTGCTCTGGATGCCTGCCCTGAGATCGATCCCAGCCGTCTGGCTGTGATTGGCACCGGCTACGGAGCTTATCTGGCTGCGGTTGCCACGGGAAAATGTAACCGCTTCGGAGCCGCAATCTGTGATGGGGTCATTTCCAACTGTGTTTCTATGGTATCCACCAGTGATCATGGCATTGCCTTTGCCGAAAAACAGATGAAAGCCTGTGCTTTTAAGCAAACCGGGGAACTGTGGAAACGTTCTCCTCTCAGCCGCATCGCTTCCATGAAAACGCCCACTTTGCTGCTTCACGGTGAGAACGACCGCAGCAGCCATCTTTCCCAGGGACAGATGCTCTTCACCGCGCTAAAGATTCATGGCGTGCCGGCCAGATTATGTGTATTCCCCGGAGAAAACCACAGCCTTGCAAGCAAGGGAACACCTCTGGCCCGTGACCGTTATCACAGCGAAATCCTTCGGTGGCTGAAAATGTATCTATAAAAAAACATCCGGACCACACCGGATAAATTGAATATTAATTAATAAGAAAGGGCAGGTAAGAATGGCTATGCTGCTGATTAAAAACGGACTTATTCATAATGCGGTCGACCGGAATCCTTTTATCGCTGATATTCTGGTGGATAACAAAAAAATCGTGAAAATTGAGCCGGACATGTTCCGGGATGGTGCAGAAGTATACGATGCGGCCGGATCTGAGATTTATCCAGGCTTTGTAGAAGCCCATGCCCATACTGGTTTGTCCGGCTATGGCATTGGCTACGAAGGACATGACTATAATGAACTGGGAGATATTATTTCTCCACAGCTTCGTGCCATTGATGCGATTGAACCCAGGGATGAAACCTTACTGGAGGCGCGAAATGCAGGTGTAACAACCCTCTGTGTAGGCCCAGGCAGTGCAAATGTTCTGGGTGGCACCTTTGCTGCCATCAAACCTGTGGGGTGCAGAGTGGAGCAGATGTGTCTAAAAAAAGAAGCTGCCATGAAGTGTGCCTTTGGTGAGAATCCAAAGCGCAATTACAAGGAAAAAGGAAACTCCAGCCGCATGACCACTGCTGCCCGCCTGCGTGAGGTTCTTTTCAGGGCCAGGGAATATGAGGCAAAACTGGCTTGTGCCGGAGATCATATTGCAGACCGTCCCCCCTTCGATATAAAACTCCAGGCCATGCTGCCGGTGCTCCGCAAAGAAATCCCGCTGAAGGCCCACGCCCACCAGGCAAATGACTTTTTTACCGCTCTGCGTATTGCCAGGGAGTTTGATATCAATATAACACTGGAACATGTCACGGAAGGGCACCTGGTTGCAGAAGAGCTGGCAACGGAAAACGTGATGCTGGCTGTGGGACCCACGCTGGGCCATGCAAACAAGTTTGAGCTGAGAAACAAAACCTGGGACACGCCTGGCGTATTGGCTGCCAGGGGCTGCCATGTTTCCATTATTACAGATGCTCCCTTTATCCCCCAGAAGTATCTTGCTCTCTGTGCAGGTCTGGCGGTCAAGGCTGGGATGGATGGGTTTGAAGCGCTGAAGGCCATCACCATTCATCCCGCTGAGCATATTGGTGTGGCTCACCGGGTAGGCTCCCTGGAAGCGGGTAAGGATGCGGATATTGTAGTTACAGACGGAAATCCCTTTGATATCCAAACAAATATCCTTTCTGTATTTATTGATGGAACGCAGGTGTTTTCCTGTAGGGAATAGCATTGCAGTAATACTATATTTTCTTCAGGCACAAACATTTCTGCTGCATAGAAAAATCCAGAGACAGTCCTCAAAAGGGTTAACGTCTCTGGATTTCATTTTTTAAATGTTTTGATTATTTCTCATCCTGCCCGGCATCACGATACAACTTAATGGCCTCCGTAATATTAGACGCTGAACCGTCCTGTATGAATCTGGAAAGCTGTGCCAGTTTCTCCGGCTGCAGGAACTCCCTGCCCAGGTACGGGCCGTAGGTATCTGTAATACGTATATTCTGCTCCTTGATGCTGCTCTCCAGGCTGCGCAGATCCGCGGAAACCTGGTCAAGTTCCTGCTTGAGCCTGTCCAGATTTTCCTTGTGGCTGGCTATGATTTCATCTGAAATGATGGTTTTGGTCACATTCTCAAAGGTGCTCAGAGCATCCTTTTTTCTGGAAGCGATTTCCGACAGCTCCTGCTCCACACAAGCAATCTCATCGTCATATTTTTCAAGGTCATATATATCCTCGTTGCCGTCTCTTTGAATCGTTTTGGTAATAACCTTTATCTTCTTCTGATTGGACCTCAGGACGTTGCGGATATCCCGTCCCCTCTTGAGAGTGTCCTGGTGACGGAGCCTGGTCTTGTTTCCAATCATCACATAAACCCCGCCGAACAGAAGGATATCCGCAAAATACACAGCCGCCAGATACCAGATAACCCTCTGTGGAATCAGGAAATAGATGCCGCAGGGAATCCCCAAAAAGAAGATTATCAGGGTAAGCAGGAATATCATGGTCTCCTTAAATCCTCTGGGGTAATACAGGGCATAATAAAATGTAGTCCCACACCAGGCAGGTACCCGGTTCTTCTGGAACAGCGTCCTCAGCTGCACCTTCAAATCCCGGTTATGTTCCCGCAGTTCGCTGGTCTCCTCAGCGATCCGCTCCTTCATCCCCTTATTCTTGGCCTTTTCGCGGCGGCTCCTGGCCTTCCGCAGCCGTTCCTGCCCTTTGGCGATTTCCTTGTCATAGCTGGAATGAATCTCCTCCAGACGCTTTTTTACTGTCTGGCTCACCTCATCCTCAAGAGCGCGCTTCTCTGCCGCCAGGCTGCGTTCCTCCCGCTCCTCCTGATCCGCAAGCTGCGCGGCTGTATTCCTGTCACAGTTCAAACGGTACACTGCATCTCTGGCCTCTGCCAGAAATTTTACATAATCGGTAATCGGCTGTCCCACCTCTGTGTCCTCCTTAGTTGGAAGGTATAAAATCTATTATATATAGCTTACTACAAAACAGGAACCTGGGCAAGGCATGATTTTTCCAGCTTTCGGTTATCGCTTTTCATTTTCCTCATTCAATGCTATACTTTAACATATCTGACCCGTGAAAGGAGAAATAACACTATGTTCCGAATGTGGGGAAAGCTTATGAAGGACAATCGTCTGCTGCGGGATACGGTGATCTGCAACGGTGATTACTCCCTGTCCCGCACCCAGATGGTCTTTGATGCCCTGGACCAGATCTGCTATGAATTTGATCTGGAAAAGCCGATCTGGCTGGATGCCTCGGTAAATGAATTTAAGCGGCTGGATAAAACCCGCTTCAGCCAGGACAGCTTTATTGAAAGAATCGACTTTGATTATCTGGAGATACAGGTGATCGAGGAATAGGAACACACAAAAACAAGCCCCGGAAGTGCCAGTCCTCCCGGAGCCTGTTTCATTTTATATACTTTTCAAAATTATAATCTTTTAAGCAGCGCCTCTCTCTGCTCCTCATATCCAGGCTTTCCTAACAGAGCAAACATATTTCTCTTATAGCTCTCTACGCCTGGCTGATTGAATGGGTTGATGCCCAGGATATAGCCGCTTACGCCGCAGGCAAACTCAAAGAAGTAGAACAGCTCTCCCAGATAGAACTCGTTCTGCTCCGGTACGGTCACCAGAAGGTTTGGTACATTGCCGTCGGTGTGGGCTAAAATGGTTCCGTTCATAGCGCTCTTGTTGACAAAATCAACGGTCTTTCCTGCCAGGTAGTTCATACCATCGGTATCCACCTCTTCTTTGTTCAGCACGATCTCAGCAGGAGATTCGTCTATGCTGATCACGGTCTCAAACATGATGCGTGCTCCGTCCTGGATGAACTGTCCCATGGAGTGCAGATCGGTGGTCAGGTCAACAGCTGCCGGGAAGATCCCTCTCTGGTCCTTGCCCTCGCTCTCGCCGAACAGCTGCTTCCACCACTCAGATACATAATGAAGGCTTGGCTCGTAGTTTGCCACA
>ERZ894183.821-NODE-821-length-20889-cov-26.969329_pt1 | contig 20889 bp, 20 predicted proteins | sample MGYA00380279_ERZ894183 | MGnify/ENA primary metagenome ERZ894183 (study PRJEB32331, sample SAMN06328422) | human gut metagenome | biome: human gut microbiome; feature: stool | host: Homo sapiens | collected 2013-06-26 ... | reverse complement strand
CCTGCGACCTCCTGGTCCCAAACCAGGCGCTCTAGCCAAGCTGAGCCACACCCCGGCGCTGGCATAATATAACCTGTCATCCAATCCCGTCTCTCGACGCAAGGATTATTATATACTATGCCTTCACAAATGTCAACAAAAATCCTACAGAAAATTCAGCGAAAAATGAGCCTCTCCCTCTTTGTCAATCTCCATGAGCATGAAAGAGGGCTTATGTCCGTCCTGGCGGGGATAGGACAGGCTTCCCGGATTCAGCACAATCAAATCCTTATCTCCTTCCTTTTTCTCCATCTCGTAGAAGGGCCTGTGGGTATGCCCGAACATGACAATGTCAAAGCCTCTGGCTCTGGCCTCCTGTTTCAGATACTCAGCCCCCACAGAGACATTATAGTAGTGTCCGTGGGTCAGAAGGGTCTTATACCTTCCAATCATCAGTTCCTTCTCTTTATCCAGACATGAAAAAAAGTCATTGTTTCCCAAAATAATCTCTAAATCGCAGTCTTCATTGACCCAGGTGGCAATGGCATGTTCACTCCCCTCTGCGTCTCCCAAATGAATCAGCATATCCAGCGGTCCGGTGCGCCGGATCACCTCTTTTAGATTCTCATCCCTTCTATGGGTGTCACTGACAATTAATATCCTCATCCTTCGTCCTCTCCATCTCTTACTTAAGCACACCTTCCAGGGCCTCCTTCATAGCCCTTAACGCCTTCCCCCTGTGGCTGATTTCATTCTTCTGCTCCATGGTAATTTCAGCGGATGTCTTGCCGAACTGAGGCAGATAGAGAATGGGATCATACCCAAAACCGCCATTTCCGGCCGGTTCCACGGCGATAAGCCCCTCCATCACAGCCTCTGTGTGGAGTACCCGGCCGTCCGGCAGCATGGCTGCGATGCTGCACACAAACCTGGCGCCGCGCTCCTGTCCCCTGGCCTCCTTAAGACGCTCTATGATACTCCGGTTCTTAACCTCATAGGGCGTATCCTCGCCCAAGTACCGGGCAGAGTAGATACCCGGCTCCCCGCCAATATAATCCACCTCCAGGCCGGAGTCATCCGCCAGTACAATATCCCCTGTCAGATTCCACACAGCCCTTGCCTTAATCTCGGCATTCTCCCCAAAGGTGGTGCCGTCCTCCACGATTTCCGGTTCAGCGCCCGCTTCCTTCATGGAAAGTATGGGCAGCCCCAAATCAGCCAGTATAAGGCGTATCTCCCGCATCTTTCCCTCATTGCCCGTTGCAAATATGATTCTGTGTCCCATATCCAAAGCCCTCTGCCTTCTGTTCCTTTTATAATTCTCTGTTATTTCTTTGTATATGCCTTCAGGCACAGGTTGCAGGACTGTGTTTCCTCCACATGTTCCCACACCTTTCCGTCATGACTCAGATACCCTTCGCCGTCTGTTAAGTCCACCTGGGCAATACCGTCCCCTGCGTTGTATTCAATGGCCACCGGATGTACGGTACCGGGCGTTATTATTTTAATTATTATAGCAAATTTTTCGTTGTCCTCCAAGGGGATTTTTTTATCCAGCACAATTGTGTAATAACCGGCATTGTCCAGTCTGCCCTTTGCCAGCAAAATCCTCTTATCCAGGGCGCGGTCCATTTCCCCGGCTCCCGCGTCCGGCAGGTTCCGGGCCGCATACAACTCGTACTCTGTATTCTTGTCCGTTGCATAGAAACCTGCGGCAGCCAGATTCTCTCCCTTACCGGCCCTGTAGGCATTGGCAAACCAAGCCTCGTCCTGCCCGTAGCCAATCTGTCCCACCCATCCGCACAGATCGCTCTGGTGGATGTAGTCGTAATTGTCCACCGGCTCCACACCTGTGTATACAATATTATGGACACCGATATTGCTGTCAAAATAGGATACATAAAAATATCCCTGGTCCCCAAAATCCTCTCCCCAGCTGTTGGTACAGATAAACGCGCCGTCCCCTGCCAGGTCCAGGTTGAAATTCTCCCTGGAATAATTATCATCCCATCCAACGATAACAGAATCATGATTAGGCTTTTCGTTTCCGATGTAACAATAGGAGTTGGTCTCCCTGTTATAGTAAACGGACTGGCTCCGATAATCCCTCATGGATGTATACAGGGAGCTCTGTACGCCCCCCCTCAGGTACACGGCCCGTTTAATGGCCTCGTAATCCTTGGAGGGAAGAACCTGAATCTCCTGTACATGCACGCTGGGCGTAAGGCCGTCCGGCGAAACTCCGTCTCCGTATGGGTCCTGGGATTCCGGCACCGGTCCCTGCCAGGCCAGCAGATAGGCCATGGACATGGTATATTCTCCGCCCTCGTCCTGTCCCAGGAGAAAACTGTTGTGCATGGACATATGGTCCACCGCAAAGGTCATGGGCTTTCCCGGAAGCAGGGAGGACTCCAGGGCAGTCAGAGACGCAAAGGCCCAGCAGGTTCCCAGGGATCCCTGGTTTCCAATCTGGGGCGCCCTGCCCGTCTTTCGGTAGTCATAGGCAGAAGGAAGCTTTACATTGGCCATGTCCCGCCTGTTCCACTGGTACACGCTGTCTGCGCCGGATGTTTCAGAGACAGACGGATTTCTATTTCCGCCGGTATCGCCCATGCGGTTTTCTGCGGCATCCTCTCCGTTCCCCGGCGTACCCGCGCCGCCTGCTGCCGCAGGACTTTCTTCCCCGCCAGGATTCCGGGTTCCGTCAGGGTTCCGGCTGCTGTCAGGGTCCTGAATGCCGTTTGTATTCTGTGCCCCGCCTGGGTTTTGTGTCTCAGCAGGATTCCGCGTCGGGGCGCATCCGGCCGTACCCAAAGACAATGTAACCGCCAGAAACAGGACCGCTGCTTTTTTCCTTATTCCATTTTTTATTATATCTGATACAACAACCATGGCCGTCCTCTCAATTTCAACCGTTCTCCCGGAGCTCCATCCACTCAGAAACTGTACTGCCAGCGCTGAATATTTTGTCATTCTGCAAGGCGGGGGAAGGAAGCGGAGTGGGCCTCCGCTGACTGACGACAACGCGGCAGATGGCAAAATAGGCAGTGCTGGAAGTGCTGTTTCCGGCTGGATGGAGCACTAGCTGTGCCTGGGCGGTCTTGGCCCCATGAACTGATAGAAATAGGTTTTCAGCATACCGTTGTATATCTTCCTGTTTTTGTCTGCCTTCCGTCCAATGTACTTCTGCGCATCTTCATAGGAAGTAATGAGGTACATGGACCAGGAATCCAGAGCCGCAAAGCGCTCCCCTATCTCCCGGTATAACGCGGGAAGGTTTTCCTTTTCCTCAATTCTCTCACCGTAAGGGGGATTAGATATGATGAAGCCGTATTTCTTGGGATGGCTCATCGCGCTGACCGGGCGCCGCTGAAAGTGAATCATATGGTCCACTCCGGCTGACTGGGCATTGGACCTGGCTGCTTTCACAATATCACCGTCCACGTCGTATCCCTGGATATCCACCTGAACATCCTCTTCCACCAGGTCACCCGCCTCATCCATGGCTTCATACCAGCATTTGCGCTTGATCACGTTCCTCCACTCCTCTGCCAGGAAGGAACGGTTCATGCCCGGCGCCATATTGGCGGCCATCATGGCTGCCTCAATGGGAAATGTACCGCTTCCGCAGAAGGGATCCACCAGAATTCTGTCCCGGTTCCAGGGCGTCAAAAGAATCAGGGCAGCCGCAAGAGTCTCTGTGATGGGCGCTTTGCTGGTCAGTGTCCTGTACCCGCGTTTATGCAGGGACTCCCCGCTGGTGTCAATTCCCACCGTCACCATATCTTTATAGAGGAACACCCTCAGCGGATAGCTGGCCCCATTTTCAGGGAACCAGGTGACTCCATAACGGTTTTTCAGCCGCTCCACCATGGCCTTCTTCATTATAGACTGGATATCCGACGGGCTGAACAGCTTGCTCTTGATGGAAGAAGCCTTTGTCACCCAAAACTTCCCGTCTTCCGGTATAAAATCCTCCCAGGGTATATTTCTGGTGCCCTGAAACAACTCCTCAAAGGTCTCCGCTTTAAAGCTTCCCGCCTTGAGAAGCACTCTCTCTGCTGTGCGCAGAAACACATTGGCGCGGCAAATGGCCTCATCATCTCCTATAAACGTGACGCGGCCGTCCTCCACCAGGGATATCTCATATCCCAGGTCCAAAATTTCTTTTTTAAGTACTGCCTCCAGCCCAAAATGGCAGGGGGCAATTAATTCAAATGTTTTCAATCAATTTTCCTCTCAATCAGCCTCTCTTTTTTACAGCTTCAGTTCCTTGACCACTTCACCCTCCAGGGTCCGTATGGAGAACACCCCATCCTCCAGCATGGCATAGGTATTGGGATTGTCTCCCTTTGGGATGGACACAGAACCTGGGTTTAACACGGTAATGTGCCTGCCCCCTTCCGCCTCAATGGTCTCGGCCTTCAGTATATGGGTATGACCGTGGACCAGGATGTCTCCGTCCTGCAATGGCGGAAGGTGGTCCTGGTTGTATACATGCCCGTGAGTGGCATAAAAAGCCTTCTCCTCCAATACCAACAGACTATAGTCAGCCAGTATGGGAAACTCCAGGACCATCTGGTCCACTTCGGTGTCGCAGTTTCCCCTGATTGCATATATCTGGTTCTTAAGGGGATTCAGCATGGCAATCACTTCCTTGGGGGCATATTCCCTTGGAAGGTCATTGCGGGGACCGTGATACAGGATGTCTCCCAGAATCACAAGCCGTCCGGCTCCCGATTCACTGTATATATCCAGCATCCTCCTGCAATAATATGCAGAACCGTGTATATCAGATGCAAACATTATCTTCATGGGTCTGTCTCCTCTAAAATAGAATAATCACGTTTCTATTCTAAAGCCGAAAGCGGCCTCCTGTCAATGTATTTCCCCCTGTAATTCAACATTCCGCCCGCCAGGTCCACGGCATGATACCCCATCCTCCACAAGTCCCGGCAGACCACCATGCTTTTGGCCCCTCTGTCACAGTAAAATACAATGGTCCCGTCCTTGCGGATTTCCCCCATCAGGTCCTCAAGCTCATCATAGGGAATGTTCACGCTCCCCCATATCCTGTCCTGTTCAAACATCCAGGGTTCCCTCAGGTCCACCAGCTGCGCAATCTTTCCCTGTTCCATCCATTGGTCAAACTGTCTGTATGATATCATTGGAAATGTCGTCATTTCCCACTCACCTTCCCTTTCTGTCACGTTCTGTCCTGGCCAAAGCCTGTCATATGTGTCCTACTACCAATATATGCAGGCATTTCAACAGGGTGAGGACAAGAAAAAGCCCACTCCGCGTCATGCGAAGCAGGCTCCTTCCATCAACTGTACTCAGTGCGCTGCAGCCTTTTCGATAATATTAGAAGTTGTTGTTCTGGCTGCTGTTGCGGCTGCTGTTCTGAGAACTGTTTCTGGAGCTGTTCTGAGAGCTGTTCTGAGAATTGTTCTGGGAATTGTTCTGGGAATTGTTCTGAGAACTGTTCCTGGAGCTGTTCTGAGAGTTGTTCTGGCTGTTATTCTGCTGGCTGTAGTTTCTTGAGTTGTTTTCCATGTCGTTGTTGAAGTTATTCCTATTAGACATCTTCAATACCTCCTAAAAACATTCTTATTTAGTTACAGCCTTAGTATGGCAGTATTGCATTACTTTTATACGATAAAATAAAAAAGGTTGCTTTTTTCCATAAAATCCCGTTTTCCGCAAAATGAATAAAAGCCCTAAAGTACCAGTGTTTATGCTGGGTTCAGGGCTTGCTCTTATTTCGCCTTCTTTAATTCAGCCTTGCCTGCTGAATCATCGAAATCACCAATTCCTGGCCCGCCTCCCACTCTTCCGTGCAGTGTATGATAAAACCGTGATTGGATTGAGTGAAGCATTTAAGTGTTACTTTATTTCCCATGGCCGCCACGCGCACTGCATAATCGAAATCCTCAAAGCGGAAATTATCATAACCCGCCGCCACCACTAAAGTCTCCGGGAGGCCTTTCAGCATCTCATCATCCGCCAGGAGGGGACTGCAGTACGGATTCTTCGCTTTCTCAAGCTCCCCATCGGTGTATGCCTCGGTGAACATTCGTCCGCGCTCCACCGGGATCATGTTCGTTTTTGCTTCCTTTTTGTCTGCGGGATCCGTAGCCATATCAAAAGCGCCGTAATCCAGCACCTGCAGGCACAGAGCGAAATCCCCAGTCTGCTTTGCTTTCAGAACCGCTGCCGCAGTCAGGTTCGCGCCCGCGCTGTGTCCTCCCATGGAAACCCGTTTTTCATCCGCATCCCATTCGCCCAGCTTGGAAAATGTCCAGCGGCATACCTCATACGTCTCGTCAAAAGCCGTGGGAAACGGATATTCCGGTGCAAGTTTGTAATCCACATCCACCACAATCCCCCGGATCGCGTCCGCCACCTTGGCAGAATATATCTCATCACGCTCCACATGGGGACGGACGAAGCCCCCGCCATGGACATTGATATGTACCGGGCAGTTGGCCGTCCGGTTCTTCGCCGTAAAAATATAGCAGGTGACCTCATCATTTTCCCCCACCGGAATTACCACAGTCTCTTTGTCCGCTAGTTCCAGATTCTTTCGGTACTCCGGGGTAATATTTTCCTTTGCAACGCTGGTTCCTCGCAAATGCTCTGCCAGCTGCTCTTTTCTTTCTTTACTTAATGCCATTCGCTTCTCCTCCTTCGCCTGCCTGCTTTTGCAAACCGGTTGTCCACTTTCTCTTGTTCCTAATGAACTGTCCATCAATTACTTGTGCATTTCGCGTAAGATTCTGTTGGCAAGCACCTAATCCAGGCAAATCACAGCATTCGGTAAATGACGATATCCACGCCGCCAACTCCATCCTTCACGCTCCCGGACAGAGCGCCCACGTACGCACCGTAATTCAGCCACTCATACCTGCCCGCCGGGGCAAAAAACCTGGGCGTTGTTACAATATAAGGCTGCCCGCCCCGTTTATCACGCTTCCCGGAATTCTGTATCTCGATAAACACACCATCATCTGTCTGGAGCAGATACCTCGCGTAAACCTCCACGCTGGTAAAATGCTCTGGGGCATCACCGCCGAATCCCGTATTCCAGTCTGCGCCGCCCATAGGAAATACTGTCCCGTTAATGCGTGCGCCGTGGAACTCGCCACCTGTAATATAGATTGCCCGCAGAAGGCCGAAATCATTTTTCCCCACCGGAATCCTCATATCGTCCGGACAATTTGCGCGGATGGTCATCACCTTCTCCGCTTTCAGCTCGGTCAATTCCATTTTTTCTTCCATACCGAAAAATCCTCCCTTCCCTTATCCTGTATATACAGAGCTTATGCTGTTCTCTTTTTCTGCAGCAGCGGCTTTATGTACGGGCTGACCACGCAGAACACGGCCACCAGCAAAAAGAGCAGGGATACCGGACGGGTGATAAAGCTGCTGTAATCACCCTTGGAATAGCTGACTCCCTTGCGGAAATATTCCTCCAGCTTGCCGCCCAGAATAAAGGACAGAATCAGCGGGCTGGCAGGAATCTTGAACACATCCAGCATCACCCCCAGAGCCGCAAAGGCCAGCACACAGAGCACGTTAAAGGTAGTATTGGTGCTGGTAAACGCGCCGATAAAGCACATCACCAGAATCACGCCATAAAGATAATGATACGGAAGCTTCAGCAGCATGGGGAACCACCTCATGCCGAAAAACTGCTCCACCAAAACAAAAACCGCAGACACCATAACAGCCGCAAAAATCAGATACACGATCTGCGGATTGGAAGAAATCAGCAGAGGGCCAGGCTGCAGGCCATGAATCATCAGGCCCGACAGCAGCAGCGCCGTAACCGCGTCTCCTGGAATGCCCAGAGCAATCATCGGAATCAATGCGCCCCCTACAGAGGCGTTATTTGAACACTCCGATGCCCAGATGCCGCCCGGCTCGCCCTTCCCGAAGGTTTCCGGATGCTTGCTGCCAGACTGGGCCTGCGCATAGGCCACCATATTCGAAAGCCCGCTACCCATCCCTGGCAGGAAACCGATCCACAGGCCGATAAAAAAGGATTTCAGTATAATACCGATATTTTGTGTAATATCCGTAATTTTGACGCCAAAGCCGGAAATTTTGCCCACATTCACATCCGGCAGCTCCTGCTGGCCCTTCGCATAATCGCAGGCAACCTGCTTGATAGCGTAAACGCCCAGCATCAAAGCCACCATATCCAAACCGCCGCCCAGATAAATATTTCCAAAGGTAAAGCGATACGCGCCGTCCAGAGGCGCTACACCCACGCAGCACAAAAACAGACCCAGAAAGGCTGCGAACAGCCCTTTGAAAATAGAACCCTTTGACAAGGCGGCAACCAGCGTGATTGCGCAGAAGCACAGGGAGAAATATTCCCACGGCCCCAGCTTCATGGCGAAATCCGCAATAAACGGGCTTAAGAATGTGGCCACGATACAGGACAAAAACGTACCTGCAAAGGATGCCAGGATACCGATACCCAAGGCACGCACCGTTTCGCCCCGCTGGCTCATGGGATATGCGTCAAAACAAGTAGCGATGGAAGCCGGAGCGCCTGGGATGCCCACCAGCGTTGCGGAAATAAAGCCGCCGGAAATCCCTCCTACCCACACCGCAATCATCATGGCAAAGGACAGCAGATCGTCCATGCCGAAGGTCAGCGGCAGAAGCAGGGATACCGCCAGCCCGCCCGACAGCCCCGGAATTGCCCCGAATACAATGCCCACGATGGTGCAGACCAGCATAATCAAAATCATCAGGGGATTAAACAATGCTATCATCTGTGTAAAAAACATGGAAATCCTCCTTTATAATGTGAATGAAATCAGCTTTCCCGCCGGAAGCAGGATCACGAATACCTTCTGGAACAGCAGATACAGGATAACGGTGGTCAGGACTGCCACAATCCCCGCCAGTATCCTGTTAATTTTCTTCCCGCTGGAAAGAATCATAATTACGGCAAAGGCGAAAATGGGAGTCATAATCAAAAAACCGATATATTCCAGACCAAAATAATACAAAACCAAGGTAAGCGCCACAATCCCAAGCCGCTTCCAGCCTGCCTTTTCCAAAAAAGGCGCCTCATCGCCGCTGCTCTTTGCGGTAACCGCCATCCCCAGTCCGCAAATCAGCATGCCCACGCCCGCGATGCAGGGAAACAATCTTGGCCCCGGCTCGCTCAAATTTGCAGGCATACGAATGCCTGAAGCCATGCTGGTTACCAGCGCCCCAAAAATGGCAAAGATAATACCGCCGATCCGATCCTTGTTCTTCATAAGCTCATCCTCCATGATATTTTATGCTTGTAATACTTCCGCAAGAGACATCTTAATTGCCCGAAAAGACGGACAAAGGGCGGTCAGGGGCAAGCCCCGGCCGCCGCCTTCTATTATGCGCAAAGGGAAATCCCTTGATTGGTTGCCAACTCATCGGATATTGATGCCAAGACCCGCAGCCACCTCACTTAAGGATGCCATGGTATCATCGAAATGCTTTTGGGCCTCTTTCACGGTCAGGTACATGGCTGTTCCGCCAATCTTCTCCACAGCCTCACAGTAGGCAGCATTTTCCGGGATCCCCTTCAGCGCTGTATTGACAGCCTCCGCTGTGGCATCATCCATCTCAGCCGGTGCAAAGGTGTAAATATAGGACTCCCAGATTACATCCGTAATCGGCTCCCATTCCGGATAATTCGCTTCCGGCTGGCCGGAGCCAAGGACACCCAGAACTTTCAGTTTGCCCGCCGTCTCGTACTCCTTCGCATTGCCCAGAGAGCAGTTTGCCACATCAATAATGCCGCCCGCCACGTTCGTCAGCTTATCTGCTTCGGAAGAACATTCTACCATATTTAACTCAACTGCGCAGTTCTGCTGAACCTGACCGAAAATAAAATGGGTGGTACCGTTTGTGGAAATCGCGGTGGTAACCTGTCCCGGATTTGCTTTCGCGTACTCAATAAATTCCGCCCAGGTATTGTAGGGAGCATCCGGCCCGCAGATTATTGCCTGACTGCCCATGTTAGCCGCAACGCCTACCACCCGGAAGCTATCCTGGGGATTGTAATCAATGGCTCCCGTCAGGTATTTGCAGATCATGGTACTGTGCTGGAACAGCAGGGTGCTGCCGTCCGCCTTTGCAGAACGCAGATTCTCGTAGCCTACGGTCTCATTATCATAGTTTACAGTAGCGAAATTGCCATTGGTGGCGGACTGAAGATAATTTTGGATATTTCTGGTATAAATATCCGTTACACCGCCTGCCTTGGACGGAACCAAAAGCTGGACAGCGCCGTTGGGCCATGTGCCGGAACCAGCCTCTGCCGCCGGAGCCGCATCTGCTTTGGATTCTGCCGGAGCTGCTGCTTCCTTCGCCGCTGCAGTTGTGGGGGCGCTGTTTGCCGCCGCACAGCCGGATAAAGCGCTGACTGCCATTGCCGCTGTCATTATTGCCGCAAATACATGTCTCTTTTTCATAGTAATTCTCCCTCTCTTTGGTATTGGGTTTCATTAATTTCTCTTATAGTTCTCAACATTTTCCTAATGGAACTATTAGTATTTTTAACAGTTACCGTTCCTAACCCTGCGCAGAATTTTCGAAAGCAATCCGCGAATTGCACAATTACTTTCTAATATATTTTTATTATATTAGGCAAAAAACCATTTTACAAGGATTAAAAAGCTATGTATACTATTAGTAAAATTTATGTAACTACAAAAGAACTGATCCATTACAAACTTATGATGAGGTGTGTGATGAATACAAAAGCCTGCGAATACATTGTGGCGATTGCAGAAAAAAAGAACCTGTCTGCGGCAGCGGCCAGCCTAGGGATCTCCCAGCCCACATTATCTTCCTTTTTAAGCAATACGGAACGGAATTTAAAACAGACACTTTTCACCCGGCAAAAAAAAGAATTTGTCCCGACCCCGGCTGGACAGATCTATCTGGAAGCCTGTCGGGAAATAATCCAGGTAAAGAACCGGACCTATCAGTCCATGCTTTCTTTAAGCAGCCAGTACACAGACCGTTTTACGGTCGGCGTTACCCCGCACCGGGGGAGCACTGTATTCAGCAAGGCCTTCGCCCAATTCTATCGCCGCTATCCGAATATTTATATTGATATAAAAGAAGGCTACCTGGTTTCTCTTCTGCAGGCCCTGGACAACCACGAGACAGACCTTGTACTAGGATCCGTCACGAAAGAGGATATGATTACTTACAATGTCATGCAGAACAGCATTGACGAGCTTTATCTCTGTGTCCCCGATTTCCACCCTCTGGCTTCCTTAGCAAGCCCGCCCACGGCACCCAAGGCCCAGATCAATGTGGAACGTTTTCAGGATACGCCTTTTGTCATGTGGGGGCCGGACACCACTAACCGGAAGGTTGTCCTGGGCCGACTGTCGGAAGTCGGCATGAAACCTACCATTGTATACGAAAGCAATAACGTTCTTCTGATCGACCAGATGATCCAGGGTGGAGTAGGGGTGGGGTTTTTGCCGGATGCTTACTGCAGGCCGAACCAGCACCGCGTGTATTTTTCATTAAATCCGCCCCTGACCTGCGCCATCGGAACGATTTACCGAAAAAATGAGCGGCTCACCCGGCCCCAGCGCTATTTCGCTTACCTGATCGCAAAAGCGCAGATGTTTTCCGTCAACCCATGGGGAGTGGACTTTAATGAGCTTACTATGGAGCTGGTAAAAGAATTCGAAGAGGAAGATGGATGGACACCAGACAATTAGAATACATACTTACCATTGCAGAAGAAAAAAACTTATCCCGGGCGGCGGACCGACTGTTCCTCACCCAGTCCGCCCTCAGTCAGCAGCTCTCCAAGCTGGAGGCCGAGGGACTGCCGCCGCTCTTTACCCGGCACAAGGGAGAGATGCAGCTCACTGATGCCGGGAAAATCTATATCAACGGAGCCCGCTCCATTTTGAAAATCAAGGGGGATGCGCAAGAAGCCTTAAAGGATCTGAGCCAAGCAAAAATCCACCACATCCACATCGGTGTCTGCAGGCTGTTTCAGCCTTTATACTATGAGCGGATCCTGCCTTGGCTGAAACGTTCTTACCCGGATGTGGAAGTCACCGCAGTCACCCCGAAGCTAGGGCAAGTCCGCAGCCTGCTGGAAAACAACGAAATCGACTTGGCCCTGTTCGCCTCCCGGCAACGAAACAAATTTTTAAAATACATCCCCTTGCAGGAGGATGAGCTGGTCACTGCCTTCCTCCCCGCCCTGGAAGGCGCTCCCCTCCCTCTGGCTCTCCCGGCACCGGACACCCATCTGCGTCAGCTGGCCGACGAAGCCTGCGGGAACGCCCAGCAGCTGATGCCCATCTACGCCGAACCGGAGGACCTGCGTTCCGCCATTGCTTTAGCCAAAATGGGGGAATGCGCCGCCCTGATCCCAAAAAGCCTGGTGCGCGGAACAGGCCTGGCCTGCTCCAGCTTAAATCCGCCCTTCCATTACCAGAATACTATTGTGATCCGGCGGGGAACTCCTCTGCCCATTATCCGGGATATCTGTGATTGGATCCAGCGTTATGGGTTCCGGGATGGATGCCAGGCGTGAGGGGACAGCCTTCATATGGCGGGCATTGACCACCATAGCATTCAGGTCTGAGGATTCAAGGATGTTATACAGAGGCTTCCAATAAGAAAGGGGCGGCTTTCTGTATAATGTCGTTTAGTTAGACAATCCCGCCCAAGCTTTGCAAGGCTGCGCTACTCTTTTACAAGTAAGGCCTGAACATTCTGTAAAACAAAAGGGAATTGATGTAGGCGGTTAAACCAAATCCAAAAAAGAACCAGCAATAGGCATAAAGTGGCAAAAGTTTTAAGTCTAAATAAGTCATAATCATAGGGAGCGTTGAAATTGTCACAATCGCTAAAGTAGATGGAATGTGCATAAAGGCGAAAGCAAACGCATTTTTGACAAGCTGTCTGGTAGTGTTAGAAAATACTGCAATCACAGGGAATATGTAAAGCGCCAGAATGAGCAGTAGTACAGCCACTCCAAATGATGCGCAGAGTAGGAGTTGTCCTGTGATGGATGGGGAGGACCACAAAAATCCAATGTTCGTGATTAAGATAAAGGCTGCGGCAATCATGCTAAGCCAGACAATCAAAGACTGCACAAAGTTTTCCTTCAAGGCGTGGAAGAAGGTGCGGATTGTTCCATAGTCATTTCCCTTGATTGAACGGAGCATACAATGATACAGTGCAGTAAGGGAGGGACCGATAGTAATGATGGGAATACAGCACAGAAGGAAGAGCAGATTCGCAATTACAATATCGCCGATTTTATTTAAAAAGATATGGACTACGTTGTTTTCATTCAATAGATTCATATAGGTTTCCTCGACTTTCTCGTTTTTATGAGCATCAATTCTATTAGGTATTCTAACATCGATTTGTACAGATTGCAAAAGGTTTTGTTCTGAACGAAGAAAAGCAAAAGAAATATAGAAAAATGTTGGGGTGATTTTGAAAAATTATCTTGTAATTCAAAAAAAAGGGTATTGTAATTGGTAAAATGCTGAAAAATTAAAAAGAATGTTATGGAAACAAGAAAAAATACATAAAAATAACATTTTTCCATATAATGCAGACAAATCTCCATTTAACATTATTCCATGTGAAATTATAATAAAAAACAACATATGAAACAGATGCTAAATCAAGTAATCTGACAAAAAAATAAGGGAGGAAAAATATGAAATTTAAGAAGGCGTTGGCTATGGTGTTGGCAGGGGCTATGGCACTTTCACTGGCAGCATGCGGAGGAAACCGAAACAGTGAAAGTACAGATGACAACAAGGAAAAATCAGACAGCGGAGAACTCTCTGTTTCTATCTGGGATTCTTATCAGGAGCCTGGAATCAAAGAGATTCTCGCAGATTTCACAGAAGAGACAGGAATTAAAACAAAGCTTACTGTGGTAAAATGGGACGAGTATTGGACCATGCTGGAAGCAGGTGCACAGGGCGGCTCTCTTCCAGATGTATTTTGGATGCACTCGAACGAAAGTGAAAGATACATGTCTAACGGTATGCTTCTAGACTTAACAGATAAAATTGCGGAAAGTGATACCATTGATCCTGAAAATTATCCAGAGGATATTTGGGGATTGTACACATATAAAGATAAATATTACGCAGTGCCAAAGGACGTGGATACAATCGCTCTGTGGTACAATAAGACGATGTTTGATGAAGCAGGGCTTGCATATCCTACTGCAGACTGGACATGGGACGATGTGACAGAAGCGGCAAAGAAGCTGACAAAAGAAGATGGAAGTCAGTATGGGCTTGCAATGAGAAATGACACCAATCAGGCTGGTTATTACAATATGGTTTTCGATAACGGCGGGTATATCATTAATGATGACAGGACAAAATCAGGCTGGGATGATCCGAAGACAATTGAAGCAATGGAAACATTAGAAGGTTGGATTCAGGATGGTGTGATGCCTTCTCTGGAGACGATGTCTGAAAACAGTGAGGATGTTTTGTTCCAGTCGGGTAAAGTTGCGATGGTATGCCAAGGTTCCTGGATGCTTCCAGCCTATAAGTCTAATGAGTACACGGCTGAGAACTGTGATGTTGTAGAACTTCCGAAAAATGCAACAACAGGAAGAAGAGCTTCCGTATACAATGGGCTTGGATGGGCTGCATCAGCCAACGGCAAAAATACGGAAAATGCATGGAAGTTAATTGAATATTTGGGTTCCAAAGAGGCACAGGAAAAACAGGCAGAACTTGGTGTTACGATGTCCGCATACAAGGGAACATCTGACGCATGGAAAAATTCAGCAGACTTCAATTTACAGGCTTATTTGAACATGATGGATGATATGGAAATCAGGCCATATTCAAGATCTACCGTAACTTGGGAGAATGAGGACAGTGAGTTGTTAAAGAGTGTTTACACAGGCCAAAAGAGTATGGCAGATGTGTGCAAAGAGATGGCAGATCAGATGAACAATAAGCTAGAGGAAGAAGCACAATAAAAATTAAAACGTTTCAATTTGTCAGGCAGATTCTTTTGAATCTGCCTGTATTAAAGGAAGTAGTGGTTTGCATGGATAAAAAGAGAAAACTTATGGGATCAAGCAGAGAGCGCAGTGAATTTCTATGGGGCTGGCTGTTTATTTTGCCAACGATGGTAGGGTTGATTATTTTGAATCTCATTCCTATTTTTCAGACAATTTACCAAAGTTTCTTCAAAACAGGGGACTTTGGAAGAGGAAATATTTTTGTTGGATTGGATAATTATGTGAAGGTATTCGGAGATAAAGAAGTATGGCAGGCTCTGATTAATACATTAAAATATGCGATTGTGGAAGTTCCGTTTTCCATTGCTATCGCACTGGTTCTGGCAGTTCTTCTGAACAGAAAGATGAGAGGACGTTCTGTATATAGAACCATCATATTCCTTCCGATGGTTGCGGCTCCGGCAGCAGTGGCTATGGTATGGCGATGGTTATTCAACTCAGATTTTGGATTGATTAATAATCTGTTCCATATTCATGTAAAATGGATTTCTGATCCGAGGATCGCGGTATTTTCGATTGCAGTGATTGGTGTCTGGTCAATACTTGGATACAACATGGTACTATTTCTTTCCGGGCTGCAGGAGATTCCCCATGATTATTATGAGGCGGCAGAAATTGACGGGGCAACAGGAGTGAAAAGCTTTTTTTACATCACAATTCCTTTATTGTCCCCGACAATTTTCTTTGTGCTGGTAACCCGCGTAATTAGTTCCCTTCAGGTATTCGACTTGATTTACATGGTAATAGATAAGACGAATCCGGCACTTGAAAAGACACAGTCACTGGTATATTTATTCTATAAATACGCATTCATTAATAAGAATATGGGATATGGCGCAACGATTGTTGTTCTCCTTCTTGTTCTTACGATGATTCTTACCGTATTCCAGATGATTGGACAGAAAAAATGGGTATTCTATAATTAGGGGGGGCAGAATGGCTAGTATAACTCGATTTAAATAAGCTTACAATTTAAGCATTGGTAGTAATCTGATTTCTTGGCTTACGTGTCCGTGCTTTGGGCGCACGTTTCCCTTGGTTTTCAGGATAATAATGTAAACTTATTAAAATCGAGTTATACTAGTATGGAAACAAAAAGAAAAATATCTACAATTGTAATACACATTGCATTGGTTCTTATATCGATTACGATGATGGTCCCCTTTTTATGGATGATACTGACATCTTTTAAATCGGTCACAGAAGCCACCGCAATTAATCCTTTTGTAATTTTTCCAAAGTTATGGAGAACAGAGGCGTTCGCAGCAGTTTTGAATAATATGAACTTCCTGATGCTGTATAAAAACACATTTCTGTTAATCCTCTTCCGTGTTTTATGTGCGGTTTTGACGGCAACGATGGCAGGGTATGCATTTGCAAGGCTTCACTTTAAAGGAAGGAACTTTTGTTTCTCATTGGTATTGTTTCAGATGATGGTTCCAGTGCAAATTTTCATTATTCCGCAGTATCTGATGATTAGTAAAATGGGGATGCTGAATACCATTTTTGCATTGGTATTCCCAGGTATGGTAACAGCATTTGGAACGTTCCTTTTGCGTCAGGGATATATGGGGTTGCCAAATGATCTGGAAGAAGCGGCTAGACTGGATGGATGTAACATCGGTCAAACCTTTCTTTATATCATGGCACCGCTGACGAGATCTGGCATGGTGGCACTTGGAATTTTTACAGCAGTTTTTGCATTCAAAGACCTGATGTGGCCGATGATTGTTAATACAGACAAAGACATGTTAGTTCTTTCCTCTGCACTGGCAAAGATGCAGGGACAGTATGTAGCGAAGTTCCCGGAACTGATGGCAGCGTCTTTGATTGCATGTGTACCGATGATTATCATTTATGTGATTTTCCAGAAACAATTTATTGAAGGAATTGCTACCAGCGGTGGTAAATTATAACCGTAGACATTTTTGGCTGGCGTAACAGTGATTACGTCAGCCTTTTTTTAAACAAGGAGAGAATTATGGCGATAAAGTATCATGAAAAAACAAAAACATTTCACATTTTCAACAAAGAAGTGAGTTATATTATCCATATTATGGAGAATGGTCAACTGGAGAACCTGTACTATGGAAAGGCGGTTCGGGATAAAGAAGATTTTACTTATCTTCACGAAGAATGTATACGTTCGCATATGTCGATTTGCATACCGGAACCGGGAACGCTGTCTATGCATTACACAAAGCAGGAATATCCGGTATATGGGACAGGGGATTACAGAAGTCCCGCATTGTCGGTAAGACAAGAAAATGGAAGCAGAATTGTAAATTTCACCTATCGGTCACATGAAATCTATGGTGGCAAAAAAAACCTTACACCGTTACCGGCTGTTTATACTGAAAACGACGAGGAGGCACAGACATTAGAGATTCTGCTTCATGATTCTCTTATGGATACCGATCTGGTGCTTTCTTATACAGTATTTGCAGAGATGCCCGTTCTTACAAGAAATAGCAGGATTGTTCAGAAAGGAAATCAGAAAATCGTACTGGAACGTGCGATGAGTGCAAGTGTAGAATTTCCGGATATGGACTATGAAATGGTGCATCTTTCCGGCGCTTGGGCCAGAGAGCGTTATGTGAAAAACAGGAAGTTGGAAATGGGAATTCAGGCGGTACAGAGTCTGACCGGGACATGTAGTAGTGCAGAGCACAATCCGTTCCTTGCGCTGAAGCGGCCTCACACAACAGAAGAGCAGGGAGATGTATATGGGTTCAGTCTTGTTTACAGTGGAAATTTTCTGGCGCAAACAGAGGTTTCAACTTTTGATATAACCAGAGTTATGATGGGAATTCATCCAGAAGGATTCCACTGGGAATTGAGCGCAGGGGAAGAGTTTCAGACACCGGAAGTTGTTATGGTCTACAGCAGTCAGGGATTAAACAAGATGAGCCAGACGTATCACAAATTGTACCGGAAACGGTTGATGCGAGGGATGTGGAGAGATCAGGCGCGACCGATTCTTCTAAATAACTGGGAAGCTACCTATTTTGATTTCAATAAAGAGAAAATACTAAATATTGCGGCAAAGGCAAAAGAAGCAGGGGTAGAGCTTTTTGTTTTGGATGATGGATGGTTTGGTACCCGAAATGATGATTACAGAGGGTTAGGTGACTGGTATGTGAATCTGGAAAAACTGCCGGATGGTATCTCAGGACTCTCTCACAAAGTGGAAGAAATGGGGTTAAAATTTGGTCTTTGGGTAGAGCTTGAGATGGTAAATAAAGACAGTGACTTGTATCGGGCACATCCTGATTGGATCATAGGGGTTCCGGAGCGGTTTGAATCGCATTCCAGACATCAGCATGTATTAGATTTCTCCAGAAAGGAGGTAGTGGATTACATTTACGCGATGGTTTCCAAAATCATCCGGGAGTCTTCAATCTCTTACATCAAATGGGATATGAATCGGTATATGACAGAACCGTATAGCAGAGGATTGGATGCTTCTTCGCAAGGGGAAGTCATGCATAAATATATCCTTGGAGTGTATGATTTATATACAAGGCTTACAACAGAATTTCCGGAAATTCTCTTTGAATCCTGCGCAAGTGGAGGTGCAAGATTTGACCCGGCGATGTTGTACTTTGCTCCACAGACATGGACAAGTGATGACACAGATGGCAATGAAAGAACAAAAATTCAGTATGGAACTTCCTATGTATATCCAATTGTAAGTATGGGGACCCATGTATCCGCAGTGCCGAATCATCAGCTTAACAGAGTTACTCCGCTTTCAACAAGAGCAAATGTTGCATATTTTGGCACATTCGGGTATGAATTGGATCTCAATTTGTTAAGTGATAGAGAGATGGAGATGGTCAAAGAACAGATTGAATTCATGAAGGAGAACAGAGAATTGATTCAAATGGATGGCGATTTCTACAGATTACGCAGCCCGTTTGAGGGAAATGATACAGCATGGATGGTAGTTTCACAGGACAAAAAACAAGCGATTGCCGGATTTTATCAAAAGTTGAATAAAGTAAATGCGTCTTGGCTGCGTTTAAAGCTTCAAGGGTTGGACAAAGAAAGACTCTATGATGTACAATGTGAAGAAACCATATATCAGGCGTATGGTGATGAACTCATGTATGTCGGAATACCTTTGGACAGAGAGCGTTTAAATAAAAAAGGAGGAGATTTCGCGTCGTTGATTTATGTACTCAAGGAGGCTGAAAAATAACTTCTGTTTGTGTAAAGGAGAAGATGCATTGAATCATACAATAGAATTTACGAATTCAGCAACATATAAATGTCTCGGGGATATGCAGGAAGGTTCACTTGAACTGTGCCTGACGTACTGCGGGTGGGAATCTTGTAACCCAGCCCACAGGTTCGGTCCGAATCAAAGAGCGTCCAGTGTATTGCACGTGATTCAGAAGGGAAAGGGTACCCTGGAAATCAATAAAAAGGTATACCAATTGAAAGCTGGCGATGCATTCTTCTTGCCTCCCGGAGTGGAAGCGTGGTATGAAGCGGATTGGGAAGAACCATGGTGTTATATGTGGGTCGGATTTATCGGAATTAATGCGGAGGAATATGTCAGTAGTGCAGGTTTTAGCCTGAAAAATCCGGTTCGTAAGATTAACTGTGTAGAGAAGGTGTGGACGTACATCAGTCAGATGCTGGAAGCCCACCAATTGACCTATGCCAATGAATTAAGGCGAAATGCTTTCCTTCGACTTGTTCTCGCAGAATTGATCGGTGATTATCAGCAAACGGCAAGGGGAGCCAATACGGTTCATCATTATTCTGGTGCGCTGTATGCACAACATGCGATGGAGTATATCACCTATCACTATAATGAACGCCTAAAAATCAATGAACTGGCAGATTATATTGGTGTAAACAGAAGTTACCTTGCAAGTAGCTTCAAGAAGACGTTTGGATGTTCCCCACAGGAATTCCTGGTGAATCTGCGAATGGAAAAAGCAAAGGTGCTTTTAAAAAAACAAGATATATCCATCAGCGCAGTAGCAAATGCGGTAGGCTATACGGATCAGCTTGCGTTTTCCAAAGTATTCAAGCAGCATTTTGGAATGAGTCCGAGCACGTACAAGGATGAAAAAAACTGTTTGGTAGTTAAAACAAAAAAAGAGGAGCACAAGAATTTTTAGCGGTATGTTAGTGGATACAACTCTGTGCAGTCTGATACCGAGATTTTATGAAGTGTCTGCAGGGGCGGTCTGTCTGGATGGAGTGGACATTCGTCATATCAAATTAATTTACCGTTGCTGATGAAAAAGGTTGCTTTTTTCCATAAAATATATTATAAATAATATGAGGTAAAATGGTTTCCCTTAAACCATGACCTCATCCTTATTAATTATTTATACTCCCCTTGAGAAGTCCCCGGATAGCTCCCCTATCCGGAGACTTCTCTTTGCTGTTACTTCCTTTTAATTCTCCTTGACTTCAGCCGCAAAACGCGGGTAAACGGTCCCTTTTTATGTCCTTTAATCCAGACCCGCCGGACAGCACAAGGGCCCGCCGGATTACTCCGGCAGGCCCTGCTTATTTATATTGAAAATCCTATCCTAGCACATTCACTATCTTCACCGGATTCCTGTAATCCCAGTTGGACACTGTAATGCCTGTCCTCTCTGTTGAAGCATGAACAATCTGTCCGTTGCCAATATACATGGCTACGTGGTTGATACTTCTTCCGCTTCCGTAAAAAATCAAATCTCCGGGCCGCATCTGGTCAGCGCTGATGGCAATTCCCTGCTGGGCTTGTCCGCCGGAAGAGCGGTTCATGGATATGCCTGCTGAATTCTGCAGCACGTATCTGGTAAATCCGGAACAGTCCGTCCCTGTAC
>ERZ894183.820-NODE-820-length-20916-cov-5.676238_pt1 | contig 20916 bp, 15 predicted proteins | sample MGYA00380279_ERZ894183 | MGnify/ENA primary metagenome ERZ894183 (study PRJEB32331, sample SAMN06328422) | human gut metagenome | biome: human gut microbiome; feature: stool | host: Homo sapiens | collected 2013-06-26 ... | reverse complement strand
GTTTTTATATTCCTGAATGGTACGTTCGATTCCCAGATACAGTGCATCGCTAATCAACGCATGTCCGATAGACACTTCATCCACCCAAGGAATGTTTTTATAGAAATAATTTAAATTCACCAGACTTAAATCATGACCGGCGTTCAATCCGATACCCAGTTTACGGGCAGTCTTTGCAGCTTCGATAAAAGGAGCAATAGCTGCTTCCGGATTCTTCGGATAGTCCGTCGCATAAGGTTCAGTATACAGTTCGACGCGATCCGCCCCTGCTTTTGCTGCATATTCCACCATTTCAGGATCGGCTGCCACAAAAACGGAAGTACGAATGCCGGCACTGTTAAACTGATCGAGAACTTCCGTCAGGAATTCCTGATTTGCTTTTGTATCCCAACCGGAATTGGAGGTGATCTGTGAAGGATCATCGGGAACTAGAGTAACCTGATGAGGTTTTACTTTCAACACCAAGTCAATAAATTCCGGAGACGGATAACCTTCAATATTAAATTCAGTCCGCAACAGAGGACGCAAGTCATATACATCAGAACGACGAATGTGACGTTCGTCAGGACGGGGATGAACGGTGATACCATCAGCCCCAAAAGATTCACAATCAAGCGCTACCTTTACTACATCGGGCACATTTCCCCCGCGAGCATTTCTTAGTGTAGCAATCTTGTTTATGTTTACACTTAATTTAGTCATAGTTCTACGTTATATTTGCCGCAAAAATACAAATATTATTATTAGTTGCCTAATAATACGAAACGCATTCTCTACTCTTTTTTGGTTATTTAAAGTAGAAATCCAAGAAAAAATGCCAAATTTGCATCCTGAACTAATGATGTTGCTTATGAAATTTGCCATTTTTGGAAATACTTATCAGGCTAAAAAGTCTTCTCATGCTGTCACCTTGTTTAAACTTTTAAAGAAACAAGGAGCAGAGATTGGTATGTGCAGGGAATTTTATCAATTCCTAGTTTCTGAAAATATGGATATTGAAGCAGATCAATTATTTGATGGTGATGATTTTACTGCCGATATGGTAATCAGCATCGGAGGCGACGGAACGTTTCTGAAAGCTGCCCGCCGCGTAGGAAGAAAAGGGATCCCTATTTTGGGAATTAACACAGGACGTTTAGGATTTCTGGCAGATATTTCGCCGGAGGAAATGGAGGAAACATTTGATGAAATCCAAAACGGCAGATATAGCGTGGAGGAACGAAGCGTACTTCAGTTGATCTGCAACGACAAACATCTCCAAGATTCTCCTTATGCCCTCAACGAAATAGCTATTCTCAAACGGGACAGCTCCTCTATGATTAGTATCCGGACAGCTATTAATGGCGCGTATCTGAATACTTATCAAGCTGACGGGTTAGTAATTGCCACTCCAACAGGTTCCACAGCCTACTCTTTGAGTGTAGGAGGCCCGATCATCGTTCCTCATTCCAACACTATTGCCATCACTCCGGTGGCTCCACATAGTCTCAACGTCCGCCCTATCGTTATTCGGGATGATTGGGAGATTACATTAGATGTAGAAAGCAGAAGTCACAACTTCCTCGTCGCCATTGACGGAAGGAGCGAAACTTGCAAAGAAACGACTCAACTAACCATTCGCCGGGCAGATTACAGCGTAAAGGTAGTGAAACGTTTTAATCACATTTTTTTCGATACACTCCGCAGCAAGATGATGTGGGGAGCTGACGGAAGACGGTAAGCAGTTCACATTATGCACCGTTATTCCTCATCGCCTAATTCAACTATACGGTACTTAAAAATAGAACTTCTAAAAAAAGGGATATTCAAACTGGTGAGAATGCAACAATTTTGGGTATAGATTCCAACTAAAGACAAAAAGGGTTGGGATTTACAATCTTCAGAAATCAGATTAACATTATTTTCCCCTATATTTACTCAATAAGATTAAAATATACTGATTACACTTGCAAATCATTCTTTTATAGACAACAGTCATTCATTTTATCAGTTTCTCCTTACCTTTATTTACATACAAACTAGAGAAAAAAATAGCTTCTAATCATTCCTATATGAGTTCCTCGCCGAGAAATGAGATGTCCCTCACCGAGGAACTTATCCTTCCTCGGTGAGGGACATCTCGTTGGTTTTAATCCAACGAAGGCTTCTATGATTAAAAAGCCGCATATTGTCTGCAAATTCATGCTGCGCTCGCCCTATTTTCTGTATATTATTGCAATTATTTATGCAGTTCTTTCCCCAGTTCATCCATAAAAGAACAACTGTTGCCCGAAGAAATATTAAAAACAGACCATCGGGTTAGCTAATATAGAAGAAAATAGAATATCGGTAGAGAAAAAGAATACCCCGATATTAATCTAACATAAAGGTCTGCGAACCAATCAGATTACCACCTTCGAAGATATCAACACGGTAGTTTCCGGCATACAAGAATTCTTCTACATCCCAAAACACATTGATATTCTGTTCTTCTCCGTTATATTCAATATACTTCTTAATTGAATAAACCAATGTACGGTTTTCATAAGGGAAAGTATTGGATGCACTCTTGGTCAGTACATCATTATCCGGCTTTGTGATACGTATATAAATAGTACGTTCGCCATTTTCGGCTGTAATATTCTTCACGACAGTAAAGCTGATAGCCAGTTTCACCACATCCTTCACCTTCTTCGCCACTTTGCCGCGCTTGTTACGTGGCTCTATACGAATATTGGTAGCGTCGAGCTGAGCAGCCAATGTCACTTTCTTATTCAAGTTCTTCTTTTCTTCAGAAAGATTACTGATTTGTTGAGAAGCCTGGTTATATTTCTTAGTTACATCAGCAATAACCAGTTTCTGCTGTTCCGTCAATTTATTCAAAGAGTCAATCTGGTTAATATAACCAATCATAACCTTACGCAAAGTAGCCAATTCTTTTTTCAAACGGCGAATTTCCGTTGCATTTGTACTTTTCACAGTACGAAGTTCTTCGAGCAGTCGTTGAGTCTTTAACTGTTCCTGATCCAGCAATTGAGCTAGAGAATCATTGGAGATCGTCATCTTCAACTCATCATATTGTTGGGCAAAACGGGTGTATTCATTTTCCAGATCTTCTTTATCCAACTGAAATTCCTGTACCAACTCCCGGTTAGCTTGTTTCTCAGTAAATAACAAATAAGTAATACCAATAATAGCTATCACCAGAATAGCCACGGCTGCAATAAGAAGACTTTTTTTATTCATAGTTCAGTGTGTTAATTGATAACCGCCGCAAAAGTAATCATTTCGTAACAGAGTAACATAGAATGAGGTATTTTCTTTAACTAAAATTATTACGGAAAAATTTCTTTAATTAGGATTATCGTTGTAATTTTGTCGCGCAAAATAGATAAAACAAATTATCAACTTTTTAAATATATAGTATTATGTCAAAAGTAACCGTAGTAGGCGCAGGTAACGTAGGTGCTACATGTGCAAATGTACTTGCTTTTAATGAAGTAGCAGACGAAGTAGTAATGCTGGACGTTAAAGAAGGCGTTTCAGAAGGTAAAGCAATGGATATGATGCAGACAGCTCAATTGTTGGGTTTCGACACTACATTGGTAGGCTGCACTAACGACTATGCTCAAACTGCTAACTCTGACGTTGTTGTGATTACTTCAGGTATTCCTCGTAAACCGGGTATGACTCGTGAAGAACTGATCGGTGTGAACGCTGGTATCGTTAAATCGGTAGCAGAAAACCTATTGAAATATTCTCCTAACGCTATCATCGTTGTTATCTCCAACCCAATGGATACAATGACTTATTTGGCATTGAAAGCTCTGGGCTTGCCGAAAAACCGTGTGATCGGTATGGGTGGTGCTTTGGATAGCTCTCGTTTCAAATATTTCTTGTCTCAAGCTATCGGTTGCAACGCTAACGAAGTAGAAGGTATGGTTATCGGCGGTCACGGTGATACTACGATGATTCCTTTGACTCGTTTCGCTACTTACAAAGGTATGCCTGTTTCTAACTTCTTGTCTGAAGAAAAATTGCAGGAAGTTGCTTCTGCTACTATGGTAGGCGGTGCTACTTTGACTAAGTTGCTGGGTACTTCTGCATGGTATGCTCCGGGTGCAGCTGGTGCATTTGTTGTTGAATCTATTATCCACAACCAAGGTAAGATGGTTCCTTGTTCAGTTTATTTGGAAGGTGAATATGGGGAATCAGATATTTGCTGTGGTGTGCCTGTAATCTTGGGTAAGAACGGTATTGAAAAGATCGTTGAATTGCCTTTGAACGAAGAAGAAAAAGCTAAATTTGCTGCAAGTGCTGCTGCTGTTCGCAAGACTAATGCTGCTTTGCATGAAGTAGGTGCTCTTTAATAAGAACAAACTATAATTTTATATGAAAGCCGTTTTTTCTGTGAAATGAGAAAGCGGCTTTTAATTTGTATAGAATCTTTGAAAAAGTAAGTGAACTTCGTGAGCAAAGTAAGTGGGCTTAAATGGCAAAGCAAGTGGACTTACTTGTCTCGCGAAGTTCACTTACTTTTTTGTGTTTCTGAAATGAAAACGGCAGGAAGATTTTCTCCTCCATCAGTCCATCGGGTAAAGAGGTAACCGGGATAAAGGGTAGGAGCGGTTTCATTTATCCATTGGTTGAGAAGCTGGTAGATAGGAATGTTTTCCTTATTCATAAAAGTACCTGTGTATTGGGCATTTTTAGACAACTGATTCCCACTGTTATTTTTTCCGATAAAGGTTATTTTTGCATTATCATAGTAGTTGTGGATGAAGAAAGAGTTGGCAGCTATACCTGCAAATAATCCTTTGGTCGTAATTAGATCTATGTTATAGACATAACAATTTTCAATGTGCGCTCCATCCAAAGCCTTTCCGCATATTCCACCATTGTAACTTTCTCTGTTCTTAGGCAAGCCCAAAGCTTTCAATGACAAATAAGTCATGGTATCCATCGGGTTAGAGATAACTACGATGATAGCATTAGGAGAATACTTTAAGATATTCTGAGCAACTGACTTAACGATGCCTGCATTAACACCAATCAGTTCTTCACGGGTCATACCCGGCTTACGGGGAATACCTGAAGTGATAACCACAACGTCAGAGTTAGCTGTTTTTTCATAATCGTTAGTGCAACCTACAATGTTTGTGTCGAAGCCCAACAACTGAGCAGTCTGCATCATATCCATTGCCTTACCTTCTGATACGCCTTCTTTAACGTCCAGCATTACTACTTCGTCTGCTACTTCATTAAAAGCAAGTACATTTGCACATGTAGCACCTACGTTACCTGCGCCTACTACGGTTACTTTTGACATAATCTCTATATTTTGTTTAAAGTTGATAATAAAATCGCCTTCTTAAAAGCACCGCAAAGTTACAATGATATTCCGAATTAAAGAAAAATTTCCATAATATTTTTCGAGCAGTCTACATAAATTATTGTACTTTTGTCCAAAATTCAATGTAACACTATGGATAAGAGCAAAAAACTGATTATTGTCATTATTCTGCTGGTTGTGATTATCGGCGGAGTTTCTTTTTATGCTTTTCATCAAGCAAAAGAAAATAAAGAAATGAGCGAACTCTTCGCTGTGGAAAAACTGGAAATGGAAAACGAATATACAACTTTCGCCACCCAATATGATGAACTTCAGATACAGATAAACAATGATTCCTTGCGCGAAAAGCTGGAGAGTGAGAAGCTGAAAACACAGCGGCTGCTAGAAGAATTACGACAAGTAAAGACCAGTAACGCAGCTGAAATCATGCGTTTGAAGAAAGAACTGAAAACAGTGCGTGCCGTACTACGCACCTATGTTATCCAAATAGATTCACTGAACAAACTCAACCAAGCACTAGCTGAAGAAAATCAAGAAGTGAAACAAAAATATACGCAGGCAACCCGCCAAATCAATAATTTATCTCAAGAGAAAAAAAATCTGAATGAAAAGGTCACCTTGGCAGCTCAATTGGATGCCACAGCAATTAGTGTAGAGCCTAGAAACAAACGCGGTAAAACAGCCAAGAAGGTAAAAGATGTAAAAAAGATAGCTATCTCGTTCACCATTGTCAAGAATATTACTGCCAAAACAGGTGAACGTACTTTATATATACGTATTGCCAAACCGGACAATGACATACTAACCAAAAACCCTTCAAACACATTCCCATACGAAAACCGTAGTTTGGTTTATTCCATCAAGAAATACATAGAATACACCGGAGAAGAACAAAATGTAACCGTATATTGGGATGTAGAAGAATATTTGCCTGCCGGAACTTATCATGTTTATATCTTCGCTGATGGAACCATGATAGGACAACAAGCTTTCAGCATGAAATAACAAGGAACATTCTCCCCCAAATATATTTAATTAAAAAAATCAGCCGGTTGAAAACGAACCGGCTGTTTTTTCTCCACACAAACAAAAGCAGTGAACATACAGATTGCAGAATTATAAAAATATTTTAAAATAACATCTAGAATATGGCTTTCTTAAAGATTTGTCTTATTTTTGTTGCATAAACAACTTAAAAACAACAAAACAAGAACACTATAATGAAAAAGATTGCAGCTTTTATCCTATTTATCGGTGTTTTAGATAGTATTTCAGCCCAAAGCACACTCACCTTAGATAGTTGTCGTGCTTTAGCATTATCCAACAATAAAGAGTTGCGCATTTCAGCTGAAAAGATTACAGCTGCACATTATGAAAAGAAAGCGGCTTTTACCAATTATCTTCCTAAGATTGCAGCTATAGGAACGTATATGCGCACTCAGAAAGAAATCTCTTTATTAAGTGACGAACAAAAGGGAGTTATCAGTCAGATAGGGACTACCGCCCAAGGCTCTATACAGGAAACTTTCCAACAACTGGCAGCTTCCAATCCCGAACTCGCACAAATACTGCAACCACTTGCTCCCCTCATCCCAGGTATTGGAAATGCACTGAACAAGGTCGGACAAGGTTTGGTAGATGCGCTGCGCACCGACACACGCAATATGTATGCAGGAGCTGTAACCCTTACCCAACCCATCTTCATGGGAGGAAAAATTGTTGCCTACAATAAAATCACCCAATACGCAGAACAGCTGGCCGAATCACAGCACGCCACCGGTATGCAGGATATCATTTTGAATACAGACCAAGCTTACTGGCAAGTCATCTCACTGATAAACAAGAAAAAACTAGCCCAAAGCTATCTGCAACTGGTCAGCCAACTGGACAGTGATGTAGATAAAATGATAACCGAAGGTGTCGCCACCAAAGCCGACGGACTAAGTGTAAAAGTAAAAGTGAATGAAGCCGAAATGAAGCTCACACAAGTAGACAACGGATTAAGCCTATCTAAAATGGTACTATGCCAATTATGCGGTCTGCCTTTAAATGATGAAATACGTTTAGCAGATGAAGACGTAGAAAGCTTAACTCTCCCTGAATATCATGTAGGTGATAATGTAGCCACCGCTTTGGCAAATCGCGAAGAATTACGAAGTTTGGATCTAGCTAATAAAATTTATGACCAAAAAGTCAATATCACCCGCGCGGGATTTCTTCCTACAGTGGCTCTGACCGCCAACTACATGGTAACCAATCCCTCATTGGTAAACGGCTTTGAACGCAAATTCCGTGGCATGTGGGCTGTTGGCGCTATGGTACAAATTCCAATATGGAACTGGGGCGAAGGAATGTATAAGGTAAAAGCTGCCAAAGCGGAAGCAAACATTGCCCGCTATCAACTGGCAGATGCAAAAGAAAAGGTAGAATTGCAGGTAAGCCAAGCCAGCTATAAAGTAAATGAAGCAGCCAAACGCCTGAGCATGGCCGAAAAAAATCTGGAAAAAGCAGACGAGAATCTGCGCTATGCCAAACTGGGATTCATGGAAGGAGTCATTCCCACCAGTAATGTATTGGAAGCGCAAACCGCTTGGTTATCTGCCCAATCAGACAAAATAGACGCTCAGATTGATGTAAAACTGACTGAAGTCTATTTGCGCAAGTCAATGGGAGTGCTTAAATAAAAATTAAAGATTAAAAACGAAAAGATATGGCAGAAAGATCACAACACAGCAATATTTTGCTGGCATTTATTTCACTGACAGCAGTCATCGTTATTGTATCGCTGATAGGTTTCTTCACATTGGGAAAAGGCCCGGAAATCATTCAGGGACAAGCAGAAGCTGACGAATATCGGGTTTCCAGCAAAGTACCGGGACGCATTCTGGAATTTCGTGTGAAAGAAGGAGACAAAGTAAAAGCCGGTGACACACTGGCTATCCTTGAAGCCCCCGATGTAAAAGCCAAACTTTCTCAAGCACAAGCTGCCGAACAAGCAGCACAAGCCTTGAATGAAAAAGCACAACGAGGTACCCGCCAAGAGCAACTGCAAGCTGCCTACGAGATATGGCAGAAAGCTAAAGCCGGAGTAGAAATTGCTGAAAAGTCATACAACCGTGTCAACCGACTCTTTGAAGAAGGCGTAATGTCCGCGCAAAAACGTGATGAAGCCAAAGCACAATTTGATGCCATGAGTGCTACAGAAAAAGCTGCACGCTCCCAATACGAAATGGCAAAGAACGGTGCACAACGTGAAGACAAAGCCGCAGCCGCAGCCCAAGTAGAACGTGCCAAAGGTGCTGTAGCCGAAGTTTCTTCCTACATAGACGAAACGATACTGACCGCGTCTGCTGATGGAGAAGTGACCGAAATCTTTCCCAAAGCAGGCGAACTGGTAGGTACCGGTGCCCCCATTATGAACGTGGCCCGCTTGAATGACATGTGGGTAACATTCAATGTACGCGAAGATTTCCTAAAAGACTTTACCGTAGGAAATGAGATTAACGCATTTATTCCTGCCTTTGACAAAGAAATAAAATTCAAGATTACTTATATGAAAGATCTGGGTACATATGCCGCCTGGAAAGCAACCAAGACTACGGGGCAATTCGACCTGAAGACCTTCGAGGTAAAAGCTGTTCCTGTAGAGAGAACAGACGGATTGCGTCCGGGAATGAGTGCCATCATCGAGAAATAACAAACAATGAACAATACTGTCCATAACCGTATATTCCGCATAGCCCGGCGTGAAGTGTTCCGCATCGCCACAAGACCGCTATATCTGTTCTGCATGATCATAGCTCCCTTGTTCTGTTACCTCTTCTTTACTACATTAATGTGGAACGGACTCCCTACGGATATGCCGGCAGGTGTGGTCGATTTGGACAACACAGCTACCACACGCAGCATCATCCGTAATCTGGACGCTTTTCAGCAGACTAAAATCATAGCGCATTACCCCAGTTTCGCAGATGCCCGCAAAGCCATGCAGCAAGGGAAAATCTATGCTTTCTACTATATTCCAAAAGGAACTACCGACAAGGCATTAGCAAGCCGCCAACCCAAGGTTTCTTTTTATACCAACTATTCCTATCTGGTAGCTGGTTCATTACTCTATAAAGACCAGCGCACCATGTCCGAGCTGGCGGGTGGAGCCATCGGCCGTGCCACCTTATATGCCAAAGGAGCTACAGAAGACCAAGCCATGGCGTTCCTGCAGCCCATAGTCATCGACTCCCATGTATTAAACAACCCATGGCTCAACTATTCAGTATATTTGAGTAACACTATCATACCAGGTATTCTGATGCTGCTTATCTTTATGACCACCGTCTATACCATTGGAAGTGAAATGAAAACCAACACCCAAAAAGAATGGATGGGCATGGCAGGCAATTCCATCACCGTAGCTCTGACCGGCAAATTGCTGCCTCAGACTTTAGTTTTCTTTGTCATGGGCACCTTCTATAATGTTTATCTATACGGTTTCCTGCACTATCCCTGTAATAGCGGTATACTGCCCATGCTGTTTGCCGGTCTGTTATTAGTACTGGCTTCACAGGCTTTCGGAGTATTTCTGTTCGGATTGTTTACAACAGTCCGCTTGGCACTGAGCACTGCCTCCCTATGGGGAGTGATTTCTTTCTCCATATCGGGTATGAGTTTTCCAGTTATGGCAATGAATCCTGTGTTACAGGCACTGGCCAATCTATTCCCGTTACGCCACTACTTCCTGATTTATGTAGATTTGGCGCTTAACGGATATCCGCTGATTTACGCATGGCATTCAATAGTCGCGTTGATGTTATTCATGCTGTTGCCTTTCTTTATACTGAAAAGACTGCGCACAGTACTATTACATTATGTATATATTCCCTAAAACGGCAAGCAGTTATGAAAGCATATAAACTCAAAGATATCATCTCACAAGGAACTAAAGACCTTTTCTACATCTGGTGGCAAGAGCTGAAAGCAGTTGTGAAGGATCAGGGTGTACTTATCTTCTTCATTCTGGTACCACTAGGCTATCCGCTTCTCTATACCTTTATATATACCAATGAAACAGTGCGTGAAGTTCCTGCTGCTGTAGTAGATAATAACCGTTCCAGCCTCAGCCGTGAATACCTGCGTCTGGTAGATGCAGGTGCCGACTTGGAAATAGTATCTCATTGCAGTGATATGGAAGAAGCAAAAACTTTATTGAAGAACGGCAAAGTGTATGGCATCATCTATATTCCTGAAAGCTTCAGCCGCGACATTACTAAAGGAGTTCAAACCCATGTTACCATCTACTGTGACATGAGCGGTATGCTATACTACAAAGCCATGCTGACAGCCAACACCAATGCCTCGCTGATGATGAACAAACAGATAAAGATAGAACGCTCCGGCAACACAACCATCCGACAAGATGAAGTGAGCACGTCTCCCATAGCGTATGAGGATATTTCCATTTTCAATCCGCAGAACGGTTTTGCCAGCTTCCTGATACCCGCCGTACTGATATTGATTATCCAACAAACTTTACTGCTAGGAGTAGGTCTATCTGCCGGAACTGCTCGTGAGAACAACCGTTTTCGAGACCTTATCCCCATGAGCCGCCATTATCATGGCACGCTGCGCATTGTTTTAGGCAAATCACTGACTTACCTTATGATATATGCTGTCATGGCTACCTATATGCTCTGCCTTGTTCCCAAAATGTTCAGCCTGGTACAAATAGCTCAAGCCGGAACCCTAGCGGCATTCATGTTTCCTTACATACTGGCATGCATTTTTTTCGCGATGACTTGTTCTATCTTTATTCACCATCGGGAAGCCTGTATGATGATCTACGTATTTACCTCAGTGCCGTTACTATTTATCTCAGGTATCTCGTGGCCAGGTACTGCCATTCCTAAATTCTGGGAGGTGATTTCATGGCTGTTCCCTTCCACTTTCGGCATCAACGGTTTTGTACGCATCAACAATATGGGTGCCACACTGACCGATGTACTGACAGAGTACCGGATATTGTGGATACAAACAGGCGTTTATTTCCTTACCACCTGCATCGTATACCGTCGTCAGATCACCTTAAGCCGCAGACATGTATACGAAAGATTAAAAGAGATTAAGAAAAGACGCAAAACAAATATCGTCTGAATTTGTTTATAAATTAAAAACCAAATGAATTATTTAGGATGAAAAAACTTTTTATTCTGGCATGCGTATGCCTACTGATTACTTCATGTAACAGTAACCCCAAAAACACTAACGATTCTGCAACCTCCACCGAAACAACGGATATGCACAATGCAGAAAATTCATTGGATTATGACGGTACTTACACCGGAACCTTTCCAGCTGCCGACTGTCCGGGTATCAACATGGCCCTGACTATTAAAAAAGACAAGACTTTTGAGTTGATATCAGAATACATTGACCGGCAGGATGCTACTTTCAAAGAATATGGAACTTACTCCGTTGAAGGTAATATTATGACTTTAATTAATGGAGAGGATAAGCAATATTATAAAGTCGGTGAGAATACCTTGACCGCTCTCAATCAAGACAAACAGGCAATAACAGGAGAGTTAGCAGACCATTATATCCTACACAAAAAATAAACTTTACTTCATCTGTCATTTTCATGCCAAAGTGAAGAGTCCGCTTCAATCTATCACAGCTGGATTCTTCACTTTGTTCTTTTATTTGTCCACAATCTGTATTCACACTAATTAACTTCCATTCCTTTTGTTTATTACGAAAATTTCGTAGATTTGCGAAAACATCGTAATCAATTCATTTTCTTATGGAAAAGCTAACGATACAAGAAGAAGAAGTGATGCTTCATATTTGGAGCATGGGAGAATGTTTCGTGAAAGACATAGTTGCTAAATTTCCCGAACCTAAACCACCTTACACTACGGTAGCGTCTATAGTGACCAACCTGAAAAGAAAAGGTTATGTTACAGCCAAGCGCTTCGGTAACACCTATCAATACACCCCTGTAGTGAAACAAAGTGAATACAAACGCACATTTGTAAGTGGTGTGGTCCGAAACTATTTTGCCGACTCGTATAAGGAAATGGTATCTTTCTTCGCTAAAGAGCAAAAAATCTCCGCAACCGACTTGAAAGACATTATTGACCTGATAGAAAAAGAAGAAGATAAATAACCTTGCTAAATTCATAAATATTATGATAACTACAGCTCCCGAACTCATTTACATGCTGAAAGTAAATATAGGCATCGCCTTATTCTATGCTTTCTATAAGCTGTTCTGCTGTCGCGACACTTTCTTCCAATGGCGTCGTATCGCACTGCTGAGTTTTCTTGCACTCTCTTTTCTTTATCCGCTAATGGATATGCAAGCATGGGTGAAAGAACAACCTGCCATCAATGAACTGGCAGATTACTACACACTGATGATGCTAACAGAAACAAATACTTCCACTGCCACAGTAGTCACAACTCCTGTTGCTATTCCCACACCCGGCCTGCTTGATATAATAAAGTTCATCTATTGGATTGGAATCCTTTTATTATCCGCACGATTTATGATCCAACTAAGTAGTATTTTCCACCTTGTCTTAAAAAGCAAGAGTATAAATGTAGACCAAATATCCATACGCAGTCTATCAGAACCTGCCAATCCATTCTCTTTCTGGCAATGGATTTTCGTCTATCTGCCCGAACTGAAAGAAGATGAAAAACAAGAAATCCTGACGCACGAACAGACCCACGTCCGCCAATGGCATTCCATAGATGTCATTATCAGTGAAATAGTAAATATCATTTGCTGGATGAATCCTTTTGCATGGCTAATGAAAACAGAGATCAGACTCAATCTAGAATACCTTGCCGATCATAAAGTAATGGAATCCGGCACAAATAAGAAAGCATATCAATATCACCTTTTGGGATTAGCCAACCAGAACAGACAAACCGGTTTATATAATAATTTCAACTTATCACACTTAAAAAACAGAATTAAAATGATGAACAAAAAAAGAACCCGCACCACAGGGCATATCAAATATGCCTTGTTTGCACCGCTGACTGCTGCTCTACTCTTGGTCAGCAACATTGAAACCGTGGCACGGACAGCCGAAAGGTTAATCTATTCCACGGAAGAAAGCACCCCACGCCCCGAAAGGGAAGAAGTGGCATCTTTTGTCAACACAGTACAAGGTCTAGTGACTTTCACTATTACCGTAACCAATAGTGAAGGTAAGCCTCAACCTAATGTTACTCTGCAAATCAAACCGAGTGATGAAGTGAAAACTTTCAAAACCAATGCAGAAGGAAAAGCTACCATAGAAGTGGATATGACGACTCCCAAGTATGTTTCCCTAGACGTTTCCTCTCCTAAAAGTTCCAAACATCAATCACTTCTACTTTCAGCAAACAAACCAAATGTTACTGCCATCTTTGATACTGATGATGATATTGCCGCTTACATCAAAGCCGGCAAACAAATACGGGTCAAGTTACAAATATCTAATAATGATAACCAACAACTGGCAGGAGCAGAACTTATTTCTTCTTCAACAAATGCCAAAGCCACGACAAACGCTCATGGAGAAGCTCAGTTAACAGTAGGAGTAGGCGAAACCATTGCCATTAACCATAAAGGTTATCAGGAAGGAAAATTCACGGTAAAAGAACTCTGTCCCATCAAAGATATGGAAAATCCGGAACTAGTAAGATTACTTCTTGTCGGAGAAGATCCCGTATACCAGATAGCAGACAATATGCCTGAATTCCCCGGAGGTATGGCAGCTTGCTTACAACATTTGGCACGAAACATAAAATATCCCACAACAGCTCAAAAGGAGGGAACGCAAGGTAAAGTAATCGTACAGATGGTTATTGAAAAAGATGGTTCGGTAGATCATGTAAGCATTGTACGCAGCATTAGCCCCGAACTAGATGCTGAAGCAGCACGAGTTGTAAAATCCATGCCGAAATGGAAGCCGGCAACTGTAAAAGACAAAACAGTACGTTGCAGATATACTGTTCCTGTAACTTTCAAACTGCAATAAAGAGTATAAAAACAGAAAAGAGGCTGTTTCGAACAGCCTCTTTTCATCCCAAAAACATATTTCAAATTATTTCTTCATTTCCACAATGTGCGTCGGCGCTTGCTCCGCATTACGCTTCTCAGTCTGCTTCACAACATTTTCAGCCAACTCTATGAATGCACGTCCGGTAATGCTGTTCTCATTCAAAGCAGCGGGAGTACCCTTATCACCATTCTCACAAATACTCTGTACAATAGGGATTTGTCCCAACAAAGGCACATTCATTTCTTCCGCCAATTGCTTGGCTCCTTCTTTTCCAAAGATAAAATATTTATTTTCAGGAAGTTCGGCAGGAGTAAACCATGACATATTCTCCACCAGTCCCAAAATAGGTACATTTACTTTGTCATTGGTGTACATATTGATTCCTTTGCGTGCATCAGCCAAAGCTACCTGTTGGGGGGTGCTGACAATAACAGCTCCTGTAATAGCCAAAGTCTGCACCAAAGTAAGATGAATATCACTAGTACCCGGAGGAGTATCAAGAATAAAATAATCCAACTCGCCCCAGTCCGCATCTCCGATTAATTGCTTCAATGCATTACTAGCCATACCACCACGCCATAAAGTTGCTTGATCAGGATCAACAAAGAAACCAATGGAAAGCAATTTGATACCATACTTTTCAATCGGAATAATCAAATCACGACCATCAATCTGTTCGGCATAGGGACGAGCATCTTCCACTTGAAACATTTTAGGTACAGAAGGACCGAAAATATCAGCATCCAACAACCCCACTTTATAGCCCAATTTAGCCAGAGCCACTGCCAGATTAGCCGCCACAGTAGACTTTCCTACCCCACCCTTTCCGGATGAAACAGCAATCACATTTTTAACAAACGGGAGTAGCTTGCCCGGTTCGGGACGCGCCGCTTGGCGGCTCTCTGTCGCAATAGTTACCTGTACATCAGGTGAAACATAAGTATGAATAGCTGTTTCGGCAGCCTTTATCATAGATTTCATAAACGGATCGGTCGGTTTCTCAAAAATCAACGAAAAGCTTACCGACATGCCGTCAATGCGAAGATTATCGGCAACCATCTCCGCTTCCACCAAATTCTTTCCCGTTCCAGGATAACGCACTGTTGCCAAAGCGTCCAAAATCAATTTCGGATATAAAGTCATCATTCTGTTATTATTTACTTGTTTTCAACCCGCTTCGTTTACTGCGGTTGTAACTGCGATACTCATCCAATTCTATTTCCACATCGGGTTCATGCAACTCCTTCTCATGCGGCAGACGGAACTTCATATATTTTATATTCAAACCACGATCCAACCATTGTTGTTCATAATAGGTACGGATGCCTAGTATGTCATCCACCAAACCGGAATGATACAAATCTTCGGTCATAAACTCTACCGGCAATTTGTTTTCCTCTACCATATAGCGGGTGTAAGTAAACATAAAATTACTGTCGGTCTTCAAGTGAATTAGCCCATCCGGCTTCAAAAACTTGCGATAACGTTCCATAAAGTATGTGGAAGTAAGACGTTTAGTCACTTTCTTCATCTGTGGATCAGAGAAAGTCAGCCATATCTCACTCACCTCGCTCGGAGCAAAAAAACGATCGATGATTTCGATATTGGTACGCAAAAAAGCCACATTCTTCATGCCATTTTTCAGCGCTTCCGTCGCACCGGTCCACATACGGGCCCCTTTTATATCTACACCGATAAAGTTTTTATCGGAATACATACCTCCCAGCCCTACGGTATATTCACCTCGTCCACATCCCAGTTCCAGAACTATCGGATTATCGTTCTTAAAAAAGTCACGGTTCCAATTCCCCTTCATATCGAACGTAACGTTATCGGCCACCGAATAAGGGTATTCAAACACGTGCGGATACTCCCGCATATCAGCAAATTTCTCCAGTTTTCCTTTTCCCATGAAAATTAGTCTATCATTATTTGTTTCCACAGGCAAAGGTAGGAATATCCTGTGAAAGAGAAAAAAAATAGACCTGCAATTCACTTGCAGGTCTATTTTTCTTCTCTTTCTATTTTCTATATTATTCAGAAATTGCCTCAACGGACTCTCCCAATTCTTTCTTCAAATCTTCATAGAAGGCAGCATGTGATGCTTCTACATAGGGAGCCAAGAACAAGAAACCGATACCCAAAGTAAAACAGCACAAAATAGCCCAACCAATGAAGCTCAAATCCAACAAGAACATCTTCATCTTATGACCGGACATCATCGCCATACTTTTCTCTATGGCAGCATTGTACTGCAACTCCGGATAATCTTTCAGAATAAAGAGCGTCATGGCATATGAATAGGACTTCATGATGCCCGGAATGACAAGCAGCAACGTCCACAGGAATGTATAGACTGTAGTCAGTAGCATTGTACCCAATATCCGTCCGTAGTCTTTAAACCCGTCGAAAAGACGGGCAAAATCCAGCTTTATTCCACGAATCACATCCAAAAAAAGGACAGTATAGCCGAATCCCAAGGGTAGGAGCAACAAAGCAATGAGACTAAAGGAGGACGAAGCCACCGACTCCATAATACGATAGGGCAGCGTAGGGGTATTCATCACCAGTCCATAAACCAAGGTAATAACCGCACCCAATCCCCAATTACCGGTCAACGCATCGATTGCCCGATTCTTCAATTCTGAATTTGTTTTCATAAGAATCTATTTTTCTATTAGTCTAAAACTGTCACCCAATTATGTGTATCAGGTTCATCACCATACTGGATAGCACGCAGTTTGTTATACAGTTTTGTACAAACAGGACCCGGCTTTCCATCTTTAGAGATAATGTACGATTTCTTGTTTTCCAAATCATCAATACGCTGGATAGGACTGATAACAGCCGCCGTACCGCAAGCCCCTGCTTCCTCGAAGGTTTCCAGTTCTTCTTCAGGAACCGGACGACATTCCACCTTTATACCCAAATCCTCGGCCAGCTGCATCAAACTCTTATTCGTTATAGAAGGCAGAATAGAAGATGATTTTGGTGTAATGTAAGTATTATTTTTAATGCCGAAGAAATTAGCCGCACCACACTCGTCAATGTACTTCTTTTCTTTGGCGTCTAGATAGAATTCGCACGAATATCCCAAATCATGGGCTTTCTTATTGGCACGCAGGCTGGCAGCATAGTTACCGCCCACCTTAAAGCGTCCGGTTCCATAAGGCGCGGCACGATCGAACTCACGGATAATAACATAAGGATTAGTAGAAAAACCACCTTTGAAATAAGGACCTACCGGAGTTACGAATACCACAAATAGATATTCATTGGCAGGGTGAACCCCCACCTGAGCACCTGTACCAATCAGTAAAGGACGAATATAAAGAGCCGCACCACTTTCGTATGGAGGAATGAAACGCTCGTTGGCTTTCACCACCTTCTTTATAGCGGCCACAAACTTTTCTGTAGGAAGTTCCGGCATCAGGATACCGTCACAAGTACTTTGCAAACGCTCCGCGTTGGCTTCAGGACGGAAAATACGAATTTTACCGTCTTTTCCACGATAAGCTTTCAACCCTTCAAACGCTTCTTGTCCATAGTGTAGACAAGTGGCAGCCATGTGAATATTCAACGTTTCCTCCGAACAAAGTTCCAACTCTCCCCATGCACCATCACGATAGTAGCAACGTACATTATAGTCTGTCTTCATATAGCCGAAGGACAGATTTGCCCAATCAATCTCTTTCATAGTGTATCTTAATTATGTTATTATTTACGAATGAGAGCAAAATTACGTTTTATATTTGCAAATTCCAATCAAAATAGCTTTTTTATTTATAGCTTTTATAATTTGCCTATATGTCTCAATGTGCTAATGTGCAAATATGCCATGCGGAATACAACGCAGCCAATTGCCACATTAGCATATTGTCACATTGATACATTATTATCTAACATTTTCTTTATCTCCTCATCGGCTTTATAAAGTTTATCCCGGCAAAACTTAATTAACTCTTGTGCCTCTTTCAGATTTACACTTAAACTGTCTATATCCAACTCATTACTATCTATGCGTGATACGATTTCTTCCAGACGTTTCATTGCCTGCTCATAGGTTTGTTTCTTTGCTGCCATACTTCGTTTTATTTTTTAGTTACTATACTCTTTATTTCTCCTTTGGCAAAACGAGTGGTAAGTTCATCCCCCGGCTGCAATGCAGAAGCATCGATCACCGCTTTGCCATTTTTCAGCGTGATACTATATCCCCTTTTCAACAAATTTTCGGGAGATGCCGCCTTCAATTCCTGCTCCAAAAGTTGGAGCCGATGCTTTTCCTTTACCAGACGACGCTGTGAAACGATGCCCAACTGAGTCTCCACCATTTTCAAACAATGGGTCTCTTTTGTCAGACGGGATTGCAGGCCTACTTCCAAATGCTTCATGATTCGTTCCTGGCGATAATGTTCCTCTTTCAGCCTCATCCGCGTCTGCATGGGAATACGTTCTACCATCCGGTTCAGCCGGGTATTTTCCCGTTCCATACGGGTAGAGATAGTATGAAGTACAGCCGATGCATAATCTTCAAGAACCTTGGCAGTGTCGTGCAAATGATTTATAAGATACTCGGCAGCAGCAGTAGGTGTCTTGACACGAGTATGAGAAACAAAGTCCAACACCGTATCGTCACGCTCATGCCCTATACCGGTTATAATAGGTATAGGAAACTGGGCACAATTAGCAGCCAACTCATATGTATCGAACCCCGAAAGGTCGGACGTGGCGCCTCCGCCACGGATAATAACCACGACATCCCAATCATCACGACAGGCATGGATAGCATCCAATGCAGTAATGACAGATTGTTCTACCCGTTCCCCCTGCATAATAGCAGGAAACAAATGCGGATAAAAAACAAAACCGTAGGAATTCTGTTCCAGTTGATTACAAAAATCACCATAACCGGCAGCCGTAGCCGAGGAAATAACGGCTATGCGTTGCGCCAGCAAAGGAATCTCTAGTTCCTTATTCAAAGTCAGCACACCTTCTTCTTCCAATTGCTTCAAGATTTCGCGACGGCGACGCGCCATATCCCCCAATGTATAAGTAGGATCTATATCCTGCACAGTAAGCGAGTAACCATACAATTCATGAAACTCCACAGCCACTTTCACCATCACTTTAATACCTGCAACAAAAGCCTGCCCGGTTTCCTCTTCAAAATAAGGCTTCAGCAGACGGTAGACATTGCTCCAAATAGTCCCCCTTGCCTTAGCTATCAGATTATTCCCCCGTGGCTCTTTCTGTACAAATTCCAAATAGCAATGACCGGAATAATTGGAACGTACATCACTCAGCTCTGCCTGAACCCAATAAGTATCGGGCAGACAAGCATGAATGCTGCGCTTAACCAACGCATTCAGTTCATATAAAGAAAGAGGATGTTCTTCCATTATTTTTTCTTCTCCAATTCTATTTGACAAGCTTTCCAGATATCAGGCACACCATAACCGTAAATATTATCCGGATACTCTTTACGGTCTCCTGCATTCCGCACCGCCTCCACCACCTGCTTGGCAGTGAGCCAGGGACAAGCCTGCCAGAAACAGGCTACCAACCCGCACAATGTAGGCGATGCGAAAGAAGTACCATTGGCATGAGAAACCGTTCCATCATTACCCGCTACGGCCGAAGCAACTCCCACCGCCATCACATCCGGTTTTACACGGCCATCTGTAGTATTTCCTACAGAAGAGAAATCAGCATTAACCAGATTCCGGTCCGCCGCCCCCACTGTAATAACATTTTCCGCATCTCCCGGAGGTGTAATTTTTTTCCATGTGCCACGACCCGAATTTCCGGCACTGCATACCAACACCAATCCTTTATCGGCAGCCAAAGAAGCGGAATGAGACATCAATGAATAATGCCCGTCCAAATCACGGTACCGGTAATTCATGGTTGTATCATCAAACTCATAATATCCCAATGAAGTATTAACCACATCCACTCCCACACTATCGGCAAATTCCAAAGCTTCCGCCCAATAATCCTCTTCCACTGGCTGTTCCGTATCATCATCCTCACTACGGAGAAGCCAATACGAAGCTTCAGGAGCTGTGCCGACCAATACATTCGGCTTATTGGCAGCCATACAAGATAACACTTTCATGCCGTGATAGTTCTCGGCATAAATATCCGAGTGAGAATTTACAAAATCGCGTGTTCCCAACAAGTCCATTCCCTTGAAAACACTGATCTCATCAGCATTATAAAAACCGGCATCAATGACCGCTATTTGCATCCCCTTCCCACGAAAACCTGCAGCGTGAAGACTGTCCCCATGATGAACAGCAATCTGCCGCCACGCATCCCCATAATAGTTATTACTCTTTGTCACCTTATTGGTCACCTCTTTTTTACGGTCGGCATTGCGGGCAGGGATACTGTCGGGAGCTGTCCACACTTTCCGGACAGCTGCCACAAAAGGCAATGCCGCCACTTTATCAATAACCGATGTGTCGGATACCTGCACCACCACTGTATTGTTCCACTTACTTTTGGATACAGGACATACTCCTTTTC
>ERZ894183.819-NODE-819-length-20942-cov-8.111409_pt1 | contig 20942 bp, 10 predicted proteins | sample MGYA00380279_ERZ894183 | MGnify/ENA primary metagenome ERZ894183 (study PRJEB32331, sample SAMN06328422) | human gut metagenome | biome: human gut microbiome; feature: stool | host: Homo sapiens | collected 2013-06-26 ... | reverse complement strand
AGTCATAGCCGTAGGACTTGTAGCCGCGTACCTTTTCCAGCTGACCGCCGAGGTTGTAGGAGTAAGTGACCTTCTCCTCGTCCGGGTAGATCATCTCCAGAAGGCGGTTGTGGCTGTCGTAGGTCCACTGCGTCACATAGGTGGCAATCGCCTGGTTGGGCACAATCAGCGTGCGGAGGGTCTTGGTGATTTCGGGGTATTCCGCAGAAATATCTAATTGAACTTTACAAAAATTAATTCATCTCTATTATCTATCTTTTTGGTTATAATATTATATTTCATAGGAAATAGAATTCCTTTTGATGTAACAATAAAAGGTCTTGGTGTATTATAATCGAACCAATAAGATTTTCCAGTTTTCAAATTTTCTATTTTTTGCGCATAGATCCAAGGGCCTATTTTTTTTGTTTTCAAGTTGTAATGCCCTACTAGGTCTATTAAATCTGGATAACAACCTAAAGTGTCTATTACCAGATTTCTTAACGTGTCTTGAATATGTGTGTCTAATTCTTCAAAACATATATATTTGTTTGCTTTGTGATTTTCAAAAGTACAATTAACAAAAAGAATCATTGTTGCCAATACAAAAAAGAATCTAACACATTTCATAATATCACTATTTTTGAGAGTGAAGGTCATTCCTAAGTATTTACTTAGAAAAACCTTCACTCATCATATTATTTTAAAATGGGAATACTACATTATTTGTTCTCCCAATCTTTGACTCTGTTGTGAGAATTATGAAAGTCTCCCTTTTTACTTTTAAATCCTCTCCATTTAACAAATGGTTGCGGATTATCTACAGATATATTTTTATCTGCATTTTTAAACACTCTTCCTGCAGGTCCAAATTCACCAACAAGTCCATCAATTAATGTTGGCTCCTTATATATACTAAACTCTTCTGGATGATTTATATTACCTCCATTAACCTGTACTGGATCTTTGGTATCATATACATTAATATGAGTTACTCTTTGTAGAGCATTTTTGCTTAACTGATAGTCATTTCGCACAGGAGTGTTTATAGTTAACAAATTAATTTGCACATCATCAAACTCATGCATATTTACCATCATATTTATCGCTTCTATTCCTACATTACCGCCATGACTATGCCCAACAATAGTTAATGGTTCTCTGTTAGATAGCGTTTTCCTTTCATTAATAGCATATTGGACAAGTTCTCTTGCAGCTGTTGTTCTCATACTGGCATAATTCCCTCCAGACCAATTAAATCCATATCTATATGTATTGTTCCCAAATGTTTTGTGAGTGTATCTGTTGATACCCTCTTTATCTTGCCATGTTTGGTTGGTGCTGAACGTTCCATGAACTGCAATAACTTGCCTTCCGTCCGGATCACTTAATTTAACAGGACTTTGATAACAATAGATATATGAATTAAGATTATAATGGTTTACAACTCCTCCATTATGTTCACCATCCAAATAATTTTCACTATTCCTTGGGTCATAATTGGAAATAGGATCAACTGAAATCCACAAACTCAGCCTTGGATCATAGTACCTTGCACCATAGTAATACAATCCCGTCTCCTCGTCGAATTCCTTCGCGTTGAAGAGATAAGGCGTATTCCAGATGCTGTTCCGCTCTTCAATGAACACTTCGCCGAACGGCACATACTCGATGTGCTGAACCACCTCGCCGTCCAGGTTGGTGATGTAGCTGCTGCTGCCCAAGTGGTCGGGATGGTAGTAGAACTGCAACTTCTCGTATGCGTCCGGATCCTGGAAGTTGTTTTCCAGTGCCAGGGCACGGGCCTGCGCAGCCTCGGGAGAACCGTCGTCGCAGCAGAATCCCTGTCCGTCCACATAGTCGTTGTTGTCCGTTCCGTTGTACGGCACCTCAAAGATAGCATAATTATCCTTAATTACCTGCTGTTGGGCGGAATATTTTTGTTTGTAATTAACAGAAAGTCCGTCCGTCTCACTGCCGGCATATTGGATGCGTCTCGGGTCGGAACCGTAGGAGGCGAAGTCGCCAATCTTGGAAACGATGCGCTGCGAGCCGATATAGATGTGCTTGGTGTAGCGTCCGCCCTGGTTGGCCACCAGATAAGGACTGACGTAGAGCGAGAACTTCGCCGTGTTGGTGCGTCCGCCCGCGAACTCGGAGTTCACGTAGAGCTGTTCACCCTCACCGGAGGTCTTCACCGTGCGTTCACCATCGGCATCATACCAGTAGTTGGTCACGAAGCCGTTGTCATCGGAAGCCGTCAGGCGGTTCTCCTCGTCCCAGCGGAGCTTGCGCTCGGCTGCGGTAGAATCCAACGCACCGTCCTGCTTGATGCGGCCTGTATTGACATAGACCAGGTTGCCGTTGGCATCGTAAGTATAGATATGGCTGTTGTCCACCTTTACCACGGAATCCGGATTCTCTTCCGTGCGGTAGTTCGCATCCTTCACTTCGGCCAGTTGGAACTTCTTGCCCTCAGTCTTACCGTAGGTATAGGCCAGGTCATAGCCCACATGGAGCGTACCGTTGAACTGCACGCCCTGCTGCGTGAGATGCTGCTTCTTCGACACGATGCGGTGCATGTTGTCGTAGCCCATCTCCAGCCGGTAGGAAGCGGTCTTGCTGTCCGCTCCGGCATAGGTTCCCGTGGCACTTGCCAGACGGTAGAGCGCGTCATACGTATAGGCATGCGCCATCTGTCCGCCCGCCTTTCCGCTTTCGGGAAGAGCGGCCTTGTTGGCAACGCTGAGCACGTTGCTTACGGCATCGTAGGCATAGACATTGTCCATGATGGACTTGCCGCCTGCGTTGACCGTCAGGTTCTGCAGCCTGCGGCGTGCGGGCTCGTAGGTGTAGAAGGTCTCCGCACCGTTGCAGTATTTCAGGTAGGTGCGCTGCTCGAACTTGTCATAGCCGATGCGGTTCACGTAGTCATAGCCATAGGACTTGTAGCCGCGTACCTTCTCCAGCTGACCGCTGAGGTTGTAGGAGTAAGTGACCTTCTCCTCATCTGGGTATATCATCTCCAGGAGGCGGTTGTGGCTGTCGTAGGTCCACTGCGTCACATAGGTGGCAATCGCCTGATTGGGCACAATCAGCGTGCGGCGGGTCTTGGTGACTTCGCCCATCTTGCCGTAGAAGTACTCGATGGCTCCCGTTCCGTCCTCACGGAGCATCAGGCGACCGATGCGGTTCTGCGAGGCGTTGCGTCCGCCGTAGTAATACTTCACGTTGTTCTCCGGGTGGTCGGGATAGTTGATGCCCGTCAGCCGGTGATAATCGTAATCGTAGGTGATGGACTTGCCTTCCTTGGCAAGGTTGGCAGTCTGCTTGGTCAGCACATTGCCGAGTGCATCATACGTGAAGGTAGTGATGCCGCTTGCAGGATGGTTCACCTCGGTGCGGCGGTCGCCCATATCATATACGGAGGTCGTCACGTTGCCTTCGGTGTCGGTGACTCTGACCAGACGGTCGATGCCGTCATACTCGAAGGTGGTGGTGATTTCTCCGTCAGGACCGCTGAGCTGCTTGGTCATGACGGTCTTGCCGCTGCCGTTGGTATAGGTAGCCTGCTTGTTGCCCAAAGCATCGGTCACGGTAGTTACCAATGCCCGGCTGCCTGCATCCGTGGTATAGGCTGTCAGCGTCTTGGATTCGTCGGGAAGGGTCACTTCCGTGGCACGGTCGAGTACGTCATACACCGTTACGGTCGGCGATACTCCGTCAAATGCCTTGTTGAAGTCCGTCCGCTTGCCCAGCTCTTCCGTGACGGGATAGTAAGCCTTAGCGACACGTCCGAATGCGTCATAGACATTGCGTCCGCTGACAATCATTACGTTCTGTGCATCGGATACCGAGCCTTCGGATGCCGAAGTGACCACGCCGTCCTTCTTCACCTGCACGGGCCGACCGAAGCCGTCCACGAAGGTGACGGTTTCCATGTCATCGTCCGGATGCTGGATGTCGTAGTGCTTCGTCACGGCGTATGCCGGGGCGGTGATGCCGTTTGCCGTAAATTCAGCCTTCGGGCTGTATTCGAATGCAATAATATAAGGTACACCCGTAGCCAGTTCGTTCGGGCCACGTACTCCGGTGATGCGTCCGAGGTCGTCCACATCGGTCTCGTAGTAGAAGTTGTTCAGGTCGCGGCGTTCCTTGGCGATGCCGTAGCGGTAGTCGAAATTGCCTGCCTCGCTGCGGTAGCCGAACGCATCTTCCACACGTTCCACATACATGTTCATTTCCGGCTCGTAGCGGTACTTGTACCACATGCGCTGTCCCTTGGCATTGGCCGGAAGTGTCTTCTGCAGGATGTTGCCAAAGCTGTCATAACGGTAGTCGGTGACGGCTTCGCCGTTTCCGAGCTGCTGCGTTATCTTGGTCAGGTGGTTGGGGTACTTCGTGTCATATACCGCCGATACCTGGTGGTAGACCTTTCCGTCCCCTCCGGTCACGGTCACATCGGTCGGCAATCCGAGGACGTTCCTGCTGCTGTTGGAGGTATAGCGGATGGAGGTCTGGTAATCAAACTTGCCGTCACCCTTGCTGCCGAGCTTGCCCTTGTTGCTGAACTTGTAGGATTTCAGTTCACCGTGGTGGCCGGTGAGGTAATACTCGTTCCATGCCTCCGAGGTAATCATTCCCTGTGCGGCACCATCGTATTGCAGGTTCGCCGTATAGCGGAGCGGTACGAAGGCGGAAGCGCGGTCGCTGCACAGTACGGGCTGTGCGGTAAAGGTGTACTCGTCACCCTTGGCGGTCAGGTAGTAGCCGTCATATTCGTTGCGTGTTTCGGTGTAAACCTTTCCGGCAGCGTCTTCCACGGAAGCGTTGACGAGGTTGCCCTGCGTGTAGTAGCCGGACACGTCATACTTCTGTACGGACTTGCGGTAGAGCGCATTTTCCTTTTCGGTATCCAGATTCTTGGTAATCACTTCGCCGAAGCCGAGGAACTCACGTTCGTGGCGGTCGCGCTTGCCGTCCTTATATTCAAAGGCGGTGGTCATGAGCGGACCGTCGTCATGGATGCCGTCATCCACCGTGAGGGAAGACATCACCCATTTGCCGCCGGGAAGCCCGTATGTGGGAGCAGTATGCGCATAGTCCAGCGTAAACGTACCGCCGAGCGAGTTGGTGACTGCCTTCAGCATGTTCGTCCTGCCGATGGTGGAGCGGGTCACTTTCAGCTCGCTTTCCTTCTCGGATTCCACAATGTCGAGATAGCCGTCACCGTCCACGTCCTGCAAGGCATACGTGGGGCGGCTGATGCTGTGACCGGTGGAAAATCCCGGATTTGTTGATATTTTGATACTAACAATAGGAATGACAATAGAGACTGTGAAAGCAGCGTTAGCCGATTCAGAAGTAGAGGCTGACTCATTCAACGAACCTACACCCTTCCAACTTATCGGAGACAGGAAACCATTGCCGACATTAAGTGCCACCATGATGCCTCCTGCGTCTTTCCATACCTTATCCAGCAGTCCGTCTGAATTGACATCCAGCAGGTTGTATTCCTCATCACTTTCAGAAGTAACCAAACCGAATCCGGCCTGGAAACTGCTGGATGCTTTGTCTATACCTTTGATATTAAATCCGTCACCATATCCGGCTCCGGCACTGTAAGAATGGCTCTTGCCACCTTGAATGCGATCAACATCCCATCCGACCGGTTCGGAGAAAGTATATCCGAGATTCAGACGGACATTCTTGCCGGCCAGAATCTTATCAGGCAGACCGTCGCCATTGACATCAGCAAACGATTCAACCGCATTATCCGTATTGACTGGAGCACTTCCGGAAATGGAAACATTGCTCAGAGCCTGGGAAAGAGACATTTTTTTGCTCTCCTTGTCGGGATTGGCATTCGCATTGTTTTTGGCATTCTTGATGGCCTTGATATTGTCGCTCAGATTGACAATATTGGAAACGGAAGCTACCGGTGAACCGCCATACCCCCAGGCTTTCGAGGAGTTCTCTGAATGGGTATTGCCAATTCCATTGTATTTTTCTCCGCTGAGACCTCCTTGGGTATTGGTGTATTGCACACTTCCACCGGCTACAATATCCGGATAACCGTCACCGTTCATATCCATCATTGCCACCTGATTCTCCGCACTACCGCTTGCATCGTTAAAGGTAATTCCCAGAGCTCCGCTTTGGCTCACCTTGCTCTTGCTCTTGGAAACCAACGTAACGGCTGCTGCACCGGTTCCTTGCAGGCAATCACCCTCCAGACCAGCCACATCCACCTGATTATCCAACGGATTGGTAATGACCACATCCTGTTCTGCCAGTCGGGCCGTACCGGCTTCAGCAGCTGTCAGGTAGATTTCCTGACGCTGTCCAATCCAGCGGTCGGGAGACATCTGGTCTGTGCCTATCGGTGTGAAAGGCAGGGTCAACGGGTCAATCTTGGCATTTTCGTTCTCTGGGAGTTTGAGCAGAGCCTCGTCAATGGGCTTGCCATAGCGTCCCTCGGAAGCATTGTAAACGAAGCCGCCCCAGCCACGGTACAGCATACCGAAACCGCTGTTGAAACCTTCAGCATAGAATCCGGCGTTCACGCTGTCCTTCGGCAGACCAAGCGTATCGGCCTGCAACAGCACACGTGCAACGGTAAGGGCATCCTCCGACAAGGTACCGGGATAATGATACTCGAACCAGACCTTTTCGGTGCCGGGATTTTCCAGTTTCAGCACATCTGCCTTCAAAGTGCCTTCTGTTATGGTGAAAGTCTTTTTCGCCAGCAGCTTGTCCGCTGTCTTTACCGTCAAGGTCACGTCACCGTTGAATCCTTTTGCCACTGTAATACGAGGCTTGACAATTACCGCCGTATCCGTTGCAGCGAACGTATAGGAATGACTTTCCTTCACGGCATGGGTAAACATCCTGTAATGTGCCGGAATCGCAAGCGTCTGGTCAACGGAGGATGAATCCTTGTAGGTCACAGATGGTATCCAGCGGATCTGCTCCCAGTTCACATTGGAGGATGATGCAATCTCAAACCCTATGTTCGGGAACTTCTCGGCATTGGCGATACTGGCCGATACCTCCACGGCATCCGCCTTCTCTGCTGCGGGATAGGTCTTTGTGAAGAGCACTTGCTCCGTATAATTCGGATTATCGTTGCCGTTATCGTCCTTTTTGTTGTTTGAACCGATAATTCGCAGTACGACATCATCCGTAGTGACGGGTTTGCTGAACTTTCCTGATACGGAGAACGGGACACCTTCCACATTGGCAACGGTATTCACGTCATATACCGCACCTTCCGCAGGTTTGTAAACCGTCGTGGAATAGCCTCCCGGCAAGGTCTCAGCCGTACCGGCATAGGTGATGACAGGCGACCAGGCAACCTTGTCAAAAGCACCATTGCTCTGTTCTTTCGCACCGGACTGCACGCGGAAATAGATGCGTTCGTCTTTCTTTATCTCAAATGCGTCCACAGAAGCCGGGTATGCTGAAGCATCTCCTTTGGCAATATCCTTATGCCATTTTTCGGCATTACCTTTCTGGATAGATACACGCACACCGTCTGCCTTGTCATATTCTTCCTTGTCGTAGTCACCTTCGGGTGCAATCAGGCTGACCGTCCCGGAAATGCTGACCATACCGTCCCGGGGAGCCTGCCATACGCGCACGATGTCTTCCATGGGAGAAGATTTAACGGCTTCCTTTTGTTCGTCAAGGTCGATGGTAATCACCGAAGCGTCAATCTTTCCGCTATAGATGATGGGGCTCGGAGTGTCAGCACTGCTTAACGTGAATGTCGGTACCGCATTACCGTTGCTGTCAAACTCAAGGTGGTTGAAATAAACCTTGCCATTGGAAACGAGGTCAACCAGTCCGTCTCCGTTTATATCACTGAAATATTCGGTAGTCTTGGTTTTGGTCTTGGATGCATCAATACCCCTCATGGCGGTCAAGTCCATGAATCCCACAGTTACCTTACCGCCTCCGGAATTGGTAGAACTCTTTACCGTTGAGAAACCGGAAATTCCAGAAACCTTAATAGCCTCGCCATAAGTGATTGTATTATCGACCTTTAGTTGCGGACGATAATAGACTGTACTTCCTTTTCTGAACACTTTGTCAGGAAGTCCGTCACCATTCAAATCGACCAATGTGGATAAGCCTTTGCTCTTGTCCGACGAATAATTGTAGGAACCGCCGGCTGTATTGCCTTTCCAGACACTGCCGTCATAGATACCCACACCGGCATAGAAAGAACCGCTGGTGGAAGAACTTACCGTACCTCCCAATGCGGTCGGTTTGTCGCTGAACCGTTTGGTGACGGATTGCAGGGGATTGACAAATCCGGCATCCAGTCCGTCATTGTGCATGTTCCACGTTTCCTGACTGTCCTTGAAGGGGACATATCCCTTGTCGGACTGCACGTCGTCGTAGTAGCTGAACTTTTGGAAAGACACCTCCTGCCCGTTAGAGTCCAGGTGGCGCACACCGGCGAGCAGTTCACGGTTGAACGCACCGTTCCGGTACTCAAAAGCATAGCTTCTGAGCACGTTTCCCCGGAAGTTCACCGTCACTTTCTCCAGCAGGCGGTTGGAAGAGGTCAGGTAGCCGTAACGGGCGTTGTTAGTCTTCACCTGCCGGGTCTTGCCGCCTTCAAACGTCACGACCGTATGGGGCTCCTGTCCGGCATTTCCGGCACGCACCTCTTTCAGGTAGAGCGCCCTGGCTTTCAAGCCGCCACGGACATCTTCATCGGCTGTCTCATACACATATTCCATGAAGTCGCCGTGCGTTTCCTCCACCCGGCGCAGTTTCCACTCGGAAATCACCTCACGGGTATTGCCGGAAACATCCGTGAATATGCCTTTCAGAACGGCACCTTCACCGCCATAGGTGTATTTCACACCCTGCTTGTCGGTGACTTCCCAGTAATACTCTGACGGGCTGCTGCCCTTGCGGATAATACGGCTGAAGTCTCCTCCCTGACGGGTATAGAACTGCCGGTCTGCCTTGCGGGGCATCTTGTCTCCACGGTGGGCCACACCCATCTGTCCCTTGTCGTCCATGGTCGAGAGCATGGAGCCGGAGAGCAGGTAGGTTTCTGTCTCGCTGGCCATGTCATAGCGCGGCACGCCCCATCGGGTGTCCAATGAGATGGAAGGAACTGAAAGACTCCATCCTTCACCGAGCCAGCCGCTGCCGCCCTCGCTGCTGTACTGGATGCCGAGTGAGGAGGCCATGCCGTTTCGGGCAGGCGGCATCTCAAAGGCATACTGCAGGCTGGCTGTTCCGCGGTTGTTGGCCTGCGGCGGAGCAATCAGGTTGATTTTGGCCGTTGGGTCGGCGGCCTTGATGTCGTTCATCATGGTCGGTGCAAATCCTTCGGTCTCCGGCGATTCGGGTGCCTGGATTACACCGTTAATCATATCCGTGAAGTGGGTGGTTCGTGACACTACGCAGGCTTCCTGCTTGTCGACCTTCACTCTTTCCAGCGCCACCCAGTGTTTGGTGTCGTTGTCAAAATAATAGGTACGGATGTCGTCTTCGGTGTAGCCGCTCGGAATGCGGGTGCGGTCGTACTTCAACCGGACGGTGGCTCCCTTCTCCGTGAAGTGTGTGCCGTGCGGCAGGAAACGTACGCCTTCTCCCTCGGCTGTGACATTGGTCATGCCGAAATCCAGTGCCGGCAGGTCCATTTCACGCAGGGGACGCATGGTCAACTTTCTGGCTGCCAGCATGACGCCATGATCTACCAGCAGCGCACCGTTGGCATTTTTCAGGCTGTCTGCCTTGTCTTGGGCAAAATGCTTCCCTGTCGTCCGGGCAGCCGGAGTCTGAAAAGCGCGTTCATAATCTGCCTTGCCTTTCTTCAGTGTCGGGAAGGAAGCGGTCAGGGCCTTGCCGGAGGCGGTAGTGGCACTGAGCGTGAGGCTGCTGCCCGATACGGGAACGATGCCTTCGAACTCGCCGTCCTGCAATGTAAGTACGGTATGTCCTGCCTTGACCGTCCGAACCCCGTTACGGACGAAGCCGTGCACATAGGCCAGGTCGCCATAGACTACCGGAGTTTGTGACAGCGTAAGTGCCTGCCCGGGTCCCGATGCCGTTTCGACATGCAGGTTGCGTACCGAATAGCTCCTGCCTTCGGGAGCCGTGAAAAGTATGCGGTTGACACCTGCATGCAGCCAGGCCGGGTGAATCTCCTCGCGGATATGGGTCCAGCCGTCGGATGCCGTGGCCATATAACCGCCGGTAGCAGGTCGGTCGTTGATGCTCTTGGCTACGGCTCCGGAGTGATCCGCACCCTGCAGCTCGTAACACAGCCAGACGCGGGCGTCCGACGGAATTGTCCGGGAGAGGTTGATTTCAAAGATGTTGTCCTCGGGGTTGTCGGCAGTCTTCCCTTCGGGAATACCGACCGAACCGTAGCGGAGGGTGGCATAGGCGGTTGTCGTGCCTGCTGCCTGTATCGGAGTGGAAGAAGTGCGGTGGGCAGTTGCCGCCTTTGCAGGACGGCTGCCGTCTTCTTTCTTCCTGCCGCTGTCTTCGGATTTTTCTTGCCGGATTTCCGATGCCGTTTCCACCTGGAGCTGCGCATTCGGAGACTGGCCGGACAGATAATGCGAACCGGCAATGCCGGCTGCCGCCAGCGTCACGGCTGATGCGGCGATGATAATTGTCCGTTTCATGATATTTCGGTTTTAGTTGAACTATTTGGCTATAATCTTCCGGGTTTTTTCCCAATCCGGACCGATGGCCTTGACTACATAGACTCCTGGGGCGGGTGCCTCGAAGCGCGAACGTTTGGTTGTTCCACCTTCCATGAACTGCTCGTGAACCAATTTGCCGGAAGCGTCGAATACCATCAGCGTGACATCCCCGGGCTGGTCCTGCTCCAGCACGACATCAAAGATGCCGGTCGTGCCGTCAGGCTTTACCTGGAACGAATCGTCCCTGTTACCGTTTCCTTGGCTGTTTCCTTCACCGTTTTCGGGCCGGTCTGACCAGCCGATGAGGGAACCTTCCTTCTTTTCTGTTCCATTGGGGAGTGTCGGGTCGCACTCACTGCCTACATGTACCGTGAAGAGGGCTGTGTTTGTCTTGGGATTCTCAACCTGTACATTGCCCGAATGGGTGAAATCGGGAATTGGCTCTCCGTTTACGGTCAGTCCGGTAATATGTGTTTCACCGGTTCCGAACTTGATGCACAGACGCCATGCCCGGATGTTCCATTGGGTAAAGCGGCGGATGACCTTGCCGTTGAGCTTGTACGATACGGTAATGCCTTCCAGTCCCAGCGTGAGGACGTCTCCTTCCTTGATGCGGATAAACTGGGTAAGGCTCGTGTGTCCGTCGATAATCATATACGCCTTGTCACCTCTCACATCAAAGCCGAACTGCGTGATGTCGTCGGATATTCTCGGTTCCACACCGAGGCGGTAGTTGGAGTTGGTTCCTGTCACCGTCCAGGAAACTTCTCCGGATGCGAAGATCCGCTTGTCGTGTACGTAGGTGGTGTATAGTGGTCCGCCTGTTCCGTAGATGTCGTTGCCGCCACCCTGGGTGACTTTCAGCGTATAGGTGCCGGGAGCCAGTCCGTCAATGCGGTGAGCCTCTCCGGTGAACTTGCCGCTTGCAATGATTTCATCCTTGGGTACACCGGCTACCGTATCGGCTGAGAGCACATAGTCATAGACGGGAGTGCCGATGTGGATGTCAATGTCGATGCTGCCGTCATTGCGGGGCTTGCCGTCCTCACAAGTAGACGGGGTCGGGACGGCATCTGCCGCCAGTCCGTCATAATAGGCAAAGGTGAATACATCGCTGCCGCTGCCGTCCAGGTCCCAGAACAGGTTGTGGAATACGGTCTTTCCGCGCATGAGGTCCGGCCGGGAGCATTTCACGGCTATCATGTCTTCCGTATCGAACCTGCCTTCCCCGCTGGGGTCGATGAGCAGCAGGGTACGGTTGCGGCAATACTGTGAGAACTCGTCATCCGGGGTAAGCGCATGGCTAAGTTCTGCCATGTTTCCCGTGTCACCGATGCCGCCGGTACGTACAGCTGCTATGCGCAACGGCTCTTCGGAGGTGACGGTCCGGATAAGACCTGACATTGAACCGGAGGCTTCGGGCAGGGAAATGGTACGCGTCTGGCTGCCGATACCGTCAATGCGGAGGTAGACCTGCCCGTCTTCCCTCCGGATGGAAACGGCACTGCCGCTGACTCCGGTGGCCACAGCAGTAGTGCCGGCCTGTCCGCCGGAGATGGCATAGACGTTTCCTTCCCTGTCGAAGCGGTAGCCGTATTCACAGGTGTTGCCGCCGGATCCGGTAAAGCCCGCGTCGAAAGTGGGATGGCTGAGCGGGCAATAGAAGGAGATGGCTCCTTCACGGCCGGGCAATGCCGGTGTGACGGCAAAGGCTTCGGTCGCACTTGAGTCCTGCTCGATGGTGTCCAGAAAGCCTTTCCGGGTAACGGTCATGCCCGTGCCGTTCCAGCGTACCGAGGTGCTGTCTGCCGATGCCGGTACATTGCTGCGTACCGTCCATGTGCGGTGCATGATGTGCCACAGGGTATCTGCCGGTGAGGTGTAGGTGGTCAGCGGACCGTTGTCGTCACCCCAGAAGATGTACCCTTTGTCAGGCAAGGGATTACCGTATTCACGCCCCATGACGAGCAGGCGGCTGGCGGACGACTCCGCATAGGAATTGCCGTCGTGGAAAGTATCGTTTGCTTTCATGGTGGCATAGACGGGTCCTTCCTCGTAGGAAGTGGTGGAGAGGGGCTGGTGGAGAGCGGAAGCGGCATCCAAGCCGATGGCTGTCACCCGGTGGTGATAACCCAAGTTCTCGTCCTTGTCCCATATCAGGTTGCCTTCACTGTCCAGATAGGAGTTGTTCAGGGTGATTCCATACTTGACGGCCAGATAGCTTTCCACTTTCCTGCGTTCTGCCGGGGTAAGGTAACGGCCGTAGATGATGACTTCGGGGGAATAGCCGTCAAAACGGTTGTTCCCGAATGCCGTTGCATCATAACCGGTGCTGAACTGCGGATTGGATGCGGAATAAGTACCGCCGACAAACAGATTCGATACGGAGTTTTCTCCCCAAAGGCCCGTTCCGGGACGGTTGCTCTTCAGATAGGTGAGCACGCGGACGGAGGACTCCCGGAAGTCTGTAGCGGACTGTCTGTCAGAGGAGGAGAACAAGAGGTCTTCTCCCGTGTCCTTTCCGTAGTCCAGCGGCTCCGTGCCGTTGGCACGTACGGCCTTGTCCTTTGAAAGGATGGATCCGCCGCCTTTCCTCCCGTCAAGGGAATAGAGCAGCATATCCTTGTCGTGACTCTCGGGAGGCAGGGCAAAGACACTGAAGACAGTAGCCTGTGAAAAGTTGGAGAACTTGAAGGAAGCTGTTTTTCCGTAGCTTCCTCCTGAAAGGTACAGTGCCGGATGAAAATTGAATGCCGGCGCGAAGGAGCGGGTCTGGGTGTATTCGCTTCCCGGTTTTCCGCTGCGGTCAAGAGAACGCAATTTTACGGAATCCCCTGCGAGATCCATCCAGCGGTATGCGCCTTGAAGGTCTGCCGTCACGGGCAATGTCTGGAACCACAACTCTGTTCCTTTGACACCGCCGGGGGACTGTGCACCCGCTGTCACAACTCCTGCACCGAATAGAAGTAGCATTAGTTGCTTCATCGCTTGTGTGATTAAGGTTAATGATGGGAAAGGTTACCGGCCTTTCCAATGGATTGTGTCCGCTGAAGAAGTAAGGTAGGTGCGGACGGAGCTACAAAAGAGAGAATATGGTCCGGAATATGTTATCCGGTTGAAGACATCATTCCGATGCCGACAATGGGAGGTATAGCTCCAGTGGCAAATATAAGGTTTTCTTTTGTTGTCGTAAACAAAAAGAAAAATTAATTTCACTTTTAACACTGGAAACGCATAATAAATCACATATACGTACCATTATGCAATTTATACATATTCGTTAACTACATGATAGCATCTACAGAATTTTATTATTCATCTCACATCTGGAATTCTCTTTGTAATGCGTTTTAAAGGAAAAAATTTCAAGAAAAGCAGAAAAACACGCCTTCTTACTGGTAAGGTCAAGACTTTAATTATTATTTGTTGCTTTGTTTCTCTTTTTTCAGTTCTTTATTGATGGTAGAAACTATACATTCGTTCAACATGTATTTCAATTCTTCGCTGTCCTTGGCATATTGTCCGCAAATATAGTAGACTTCCTTTATAGCTGCGTTTCTAAACTCTTTAATGATAGCACCTTCAGGTATGAGCCTTTCTGTTTGCCAGTAATCAAGAACCAAATTAACCATGGTTGCGCGAAGTTGTTTTCTGGTATCTACAGACAGTTTCTTGAAAGAAAGTTGTTCCACCATATCAGATTCACCTGGATTTATCGGACAATCATTGTTCGTGTCGTATTGCGGACCATATTGCATATAGTCCTGCCACATTCCTAAGTTTTTTTCGACTTCTACATAGCAAGTATTTAGGTTTCTCTTCTTATTTTTCTTTTTACCCATATGATAAGTTGAATGTATTTTACAAAAGTAGTCAAAGTTTGATTAACGTTGTAATATATATTTTCGATAAATAAATCAAACAAATAACTTCCATTGTACAGATGCAATGAACCTTTTCTTATTTGAATAAAATTCTGTATAGTTCATCTAATGACGAATTCTTTTTATCGGACTGTCTCTGCATTTCTACTTCTAATTTCTGTAAGTGGTCAACTCCAGATTTACCGCTATATTTGTTTCGTTTCCCTTTATCTGTCCGGGCAGCTTTCACATACAGATGGGCAAATTCGATATGGCCTTTCATGTTGGCCGTGAGGCTGGCAAAGTTAGTAAACTCACAGCCTACCACAATGCCGGAGAACACGGAAATAATCCGGGTGATGATTCTTCATTCCTTGTACAACAAGATGTACAGCTCTTCTTTCTCCATTGGACTCTTGTCACATAGCTGAATCCGATAACAGCATAGCAGAAACGAATAACGTACATAGGCATTCTTGTATCGGGGAATTGGATTCTGTCTGATACATTCATGTAGTTCCTGTAATTGCTTACAGACGGGTTGAATCAAATCGGAAACCACCACATGTTCCGAGAGCAGCAGCTGCAGAACAATGTAGCAAAATGACTTTTGCAGGCTGTCACCTTCCTGAAAGTTCCTCGAAGCATAATCTAGCAAGTCTGTGACATCCGTCGGTCTGAACATATAGTTCAAGTGTGAACGGATGTGAGGATGGGAGAAGATGTGGTTATAGCTGGCTCCTAAAAAAATGGTTGTATAATCATCGCTGAAAGCCACCTTTCTAAGATGAAGCAATGTGCCCCATATCATTCTTTTTTGAGTTTCTTCATTGGCACAAGCCATTGAAGACAGAAAGTTGTCCACTGCACAGGTTCCGGCCTGCAAACTTTCTTCCAGCCTGTTTTCATAAAAAGAGGCATTGTATATCGCAATGCCCTTTGACTGTATAAATTCTGATGCCATATCGCATAAACGTATTAGAACTTAAAGATAAAGAGTATTCATGAGATTACATCATCCATTTACATTTTTAACGACTCATATTATGGTTTTTATTGCTTCTCCATCGTCAGTTCAGGATTGATCATAGTTGACTTACTACTTTCATTACTTCACGCACATACCTTGGGTCTTCCGCATAGCCAATCTTGTGCAGCCACAGCAGGTAGTTTCCTCCTTTATACTTGTACTGCACCTTGGTGTAATAAGCCCTGACACTTTCCGTCCAGTGGTTGAACTCATAGTACTTCCCAGTTTTGGGATTTGTCAGTCCAAACAGGTTGTGCCGGTTCCGACAGAGCGGTGAACGGAACCAGCCCGTTTCCAGTATGGCTTGTGCCAGTACAATCTTCGGATGCCGGATGCCATTGCGGATGATTTCCTGATAGAGATTGGGAATAGTGAGCGCAGGAAGTTCTTTTCGTTCAGAAACCTCAGTTTTTTCAGTTCCCTTATCAGACGCTTTTTCGTGGGACACCCTTGCGTAAACTTTTCGGGCATATAGCTCCGAAAGTGGTTTCACAGGCAGCTCTAAGGCAAATGAGTCCTTTTCTGCCTTTTTGCAAGACTCATAAGCGACCGAACCCCTCTGTAGGGTATCAGGAGCCACTTTTTGTTGCTTTTCAGGTAGGATTTCCTTCTCTTTTGTAATCGTATAGAACTGTGCCGATGCTGAAGCGGAACCAAGAATCAGCAGCACGGCGGTCAGAATGATGTTGTGCATTTCTTTTCAATGATAGGGTTGCCAATACTTTTGCGGGTGTTCAAGGCGGTTCTGACCGCAAATATATCGTTTTACTTAAACAATACGAAAATGCACAACATTAATCATTCTGAAAGGCTGCCCTACGAGAAGTTGGCGGCATTGGGCATTGACCGGGAAAAGGCCGACAGCCTCCCTCAAGAAGTGAAGGAGAAATTGGCTTCCGGAGAGGTCACACCGCTCTTGCAGGTGTCCATCAGTGCCCGGAACGGAGACCTTATTACGCTTCCCCTCAAACTCCAGCTGGTATCGGATAAATACGGCAACCCGGCACTCATGGCTTACCCGGTACGTGCCGTGCTGGAAAAGGTACGCAACCAGGTGTTGTGCCTCACGGAACAGGAAGCCGAAAGGCTCAAGAAGGGTGAGGTCATCCAGAAAGCCGTGGAAGTAAACGGAGAAAAGACCCAGCAGTATCTGCAACTCGATCCCGAAACCAAATCCGTCATCCATCGCAGGGTTACGGACGTTCAACTCGAACAGAAACTCAAGGATATGGAGAAAGTCAACGACATCGAACTGGGTATGCAGCAGAAGCAGCAGGTACGCGAGGGAAAACCCATTGAACTGAATGTGGGTGGTGAAAAAGTATCTGTTGGTGTGGATTTGAAAGAGCCCCAGGGCTTCAAGGTCATCCAGGGCGACATGAAAGAGTGGGAACGACAGCAGAAACTCCGCTACGACGAACAGCATCCCGAGTTCCTGGGACTGGTGATGACGGACAAGAACCGCTGGGAATACCAGCAGGTGGTGGACAAGCAGTCGCAGGAAAGAGCCTTGAAGTTTCGTGCACCGAAAGCTGAACAATCCAAAGGTCTCAAACTTTAAATCCTTTTCCCTATGGTCAAGAAGAATGCAGAGAAGGATGTCGGCTTTGTCCGGCAGTTCAACGAATTGAAGAAGAAACATCCCGATGCGATGTTGCTCTTCCGTAACGGAAACTTCTACGAAATGTATAAGGAAGATGCACTCAAGGCATCGGTAATACTGGCGCTGAAGGTATCAGACAAAATCCTTCCGTTGGAGAAAGACCCCATCAAACTCCTGATTTTCCCCCATCATGAACTGGACATACATCTCCCCAAACTGGTACGCTCTGGTGAACGGGTGGCTATCTGTGATGCGATAGACCGACCGGAACTGATGAAGAAACCCAAGGAGAAGGTCGGGGAAGAATTGAAAGAAACGAACACCTCTAACAAGAATACTATGGCGAAAAAGAAGAAAGAACAGGCTGTGCAGGAAGAGCCTACCAAAACAGTCAAGACGGCTGCAGAGGAGAAACCTGCCAAGGAAAAGAAGACGGAAGCCAAAGCCGAAGTCAAGAGTGAACAACAGGCCGAGCAGAAAGCGGAAGCCAAGCAGGAACGCAAACCACGTGAACCGCAGATGATTACCGCCAACGGCGAGAAAGTCAGCCACGGCCATGCGTTCCAGAGCACCACCAATCCGGCAGACTGGTACTTTACCGCCAAGATGGACGGCGTGCAGCTGAAACCGCAGAAAATGGACGCAGCGGATTTGGCCGCTTACCAGAAGAAGGAAATGACGGTTCCGCAGTTGATGGAGAAGTATTATCCGACTAAACTCATGCCGAAGGTATCGGAAGAAGCGTACCAAATGCCGAAGCAGTTGTCCGGCCCTGATGGAGCCATTACCATCGATAAGTTCAATGTCTATAAGGAAAAGGACGAGCAGCGGCCGGATTACGGCAAGTATAAGTTCTACGTGCAGATGGGCGACACCAAGATGTCGGCAGTGGCTTCCCGTGAGGACTTGAATGCCTACTTCGACCGGGTGGTCAGCCCCACACAACTCGTGGAGAAGAACTTCGGGGAGCGCCTGCACCTGCAGTCTGCCTACGAGAAGTACCAGCTTCCCGAAGGAGTGGACCCCAAAGGAGTCCGTGTGGCCAAGGACCACTCCGACAACAAATGGAAGGTGTCGATGGACCTGGGCGATAAGGGCAAGACCAGCAAGCATGAAATCTCCTTCGATGACGGCTACTCGCTCTTCAAAGCCAAGACCGCTACCCGGGAACAGATAGCAGCCAAGTACCTCAATACGGAAATTACCGGGATGCTTTCAGCCGTCACCAACAAGCTGGAGAAGTCGGCTTCCATGAAAATGTAACAAAATCAAGAAAAACAAACGAATATTCAAGAAACAATAAAAGACGAAAAGATATGACAGCTAAAAAGACACACGAGGAGTTAGTGGAACTCCTTCAGGCCGGTAAAATCGGTTTCCTCCGCTTTGTGATGGACGGGGACAGTGCAGAGGATTATTTGGAATGGTGCCAGACCCACGGCACGGATCCTTCGGATGAATCCGCAGAGTTTTATGTCGAACAGACGGACATCGACCAGATGGACCGTCAGGTAATGGATGACGAAAGCTATGGCGTATGGAACTAACACATCCGGCAATGCCGGACAGGTAGCCATCGACCGCTTTGCCGAAATGATGATTGCCCGTATGGAGCAGATGAAGGCTTCCGACTGGAAGAAAGGCTGGATTGGCGGTGCATCCGGATTTGCAGGTCTCCCGCAGAACGTGGGTGGTCGCAACTATTCGGGTTCCAATTCCTTCTTCCTCCAGCTGCAGACCGCAGCCCAGGGCTACCAGCTGCCGGTGTACCTCACTTTCAAGCAGGCGCACAACCTGAAAGCCCATGTACTGAAAGGTGAAAAAGCCTTCCCCGTGGTCTATTGGGACGTGCTGGTCAAGGACAAGAACGGCCATAAGGTCAGTTCGGATGAGTATAAGGCCATGAGCAAGGAGGAGAAGAAAGGTATGGATGTCATTCCCTTCTTCAAGGCTTTTCCCGTGTACAACATCGACCAGACCAACCTGGCAGAGGTGCAGCCCGAACGGGTGCAAAAACTCATGGAGAAGTTCAAGGTGCCCGAACTTCGGGATAAGGAAGGCATGTATGTCCATGCCGCTCTCGACCGGATGATTGAAACGCAAGGCTGGTTCTGCCCCATACAGGCAGACAAACGGGTGGACGGAGCTTTCTATTCACCGGCTCAGGACATCGTGGTGCTGCCCATGAAGGAGCAGTTCAACATCGGCAATACCCCCGAGGAAGTCTACCGGGGCGGCATGGAGTTCTATTCCACCATGCTGCATGAGATGTCACACTCCACCATGACCCCGGAACGGCTCAACCGCGAGATGGGCGGACGCTTCGGAGACCCGAAATACGCCAAGGAGGAACTGGTGGCGGAACTGACGGCTGCCATGATCTGCCATTCGATGGGATTTGACATGAAGGTGACGGACAACTCCGCAGCCTATCTGGATTCCTGGATTGGGGTACTGAAGCAGGAACCGAAGTTCATTGTTTCCGTCATGGCGGACGTGAACAAGGCTTCGGACCTCATTCTGGACCAGGTGGACAAGCAGCGGCTGGCATTGAACGAGCAGCCCTACCTGACGAAGAACGACCCGTTTGCCCCGTTGGGCGAAGGCGAAGAGGTTCCGTTTAAGAATGCGGCCATCGTGAAGACACGCAACGGGGATTATGCCATCCGTGCCTCCTACGACGGTGTGGAGCTGGGTTTAAAGAAGGTATCGAAAGATACGGCCAAAACCTACTTCCAGTTGACGGACTACAAGGATAAGGCTGCCTTCTTGAACATGACGGCGCACAAGACCTTCGAACCGGAAGTGGCCAATCTCAAGCGCACGCAGGCAGTGGGAGCGAAAATGAGTATCTAATCACACATTCAGACGGTTGTTTATGGCTGATTATAAAGTAGACTTTCAGGAACTCAAATCCAAGGTGGGCATCGATGATGTCGCTTATGAACTGGGCTACCGGCTGGACCGCAAGGCTGGTGTAGGACGTTACATCGAGATGGCACTGGGTGACGGAAAAGAGAAACGGGATGCCATCATCATCTGTAATCCGCACGACAAGGCGGCACAGCGTTTTTTCCGCAGGGACGGCTCCAAAGGGGATGTCGTGGCCCTTATCCGCGAGAACCTGCACGCATTCCATGTCTCGGGCAAAAACGACTGGCAGAAGATAGCCAAGGTGCTGGCACGCTTCGCCCACATGCCTGAGCCGGAGTATCGCGAAGATTTTGAATACATCAAATCAGCCGGACATACCAAAGACTTCGACAGCACACGGTATGTAGTGAAGCCGATAAATCCCGATAAGATTCCGGCCATCTTCGACCAGCGGGGATTGTCCGATGAAACGGTACGCACCTTTGCGCCGTTCATCCGGCTCATCCGCGACAAGAAGAACGAGAACTTTGACGGCTACAACATCGGCTTCCCTTATACCAACGGAGAGAACGACAAGGTCAGAGGCTATGAAATCCGGGGTTATGGCGGTTACAAGTCCAAGGCGGCAGGAAGCGATTCATCCACTTCCGCCTGGGTGGCAGACCTTTCAGGTGGCTATCCCAATATAGTCAAGCATGTCATTTTCTGCGAATCCGCCTTTGATGCCATGGCTTTCTATCAGCTCAACCGGAAGCAGTTGGGAAAGAATATCGTGCTGGTTTCCCTTGGCGGAACCTTTTCCGATGCCCAGATTACCAGTGTGATGAACCGCTATCCGGAAGCCCGTCCGTTTGACTGTTTCGACAACGATCAGGCAGGTCGTGTCTATGGACTGCGCATGCTGTCGT
>ERZ894183.807-NODE-807-length-21245-cov-22.277773_pt1 | contig 21245 bp, 24 predicted proteins | sample MGYA00380279_ERZ894183 | MGnify/ENA primary metagenome ERZ894183 (study PRJEB32331, sample SAMN06328422) | human gut metagenome | biome: human gut microbiome; feature: stool | host: Homo sapiens | collected 2013-06-26 ... | reverse complement strand
TAATCCCTATATCCTTCTCTTCAATCTATCCGTTTGGAACGTCAGATCTCTATTTAAAAAAAACATTCTTTCTTTTACAAAAAGTTAACTAAATGACATTGTCGTCTGATAAGATGGAGCCAGATGATGCGGAGGTATTATCCGATGTTTTTTCTGATGGGAGTTATTTGTGTGCCGCTATACCGCAGAATTTGAAGATAAAAAGTGTCCGAGCGCCCCAAAAATGTCGGACCCTATATATTTAACAGACATAAAATTAAAGATACAAGAGTAGCCCCCCCCCCCACGGCCGGTGAGTGTATACACGGTTCCTGATAAGTGATGATGAAAGCAGAAAACAATTTGGGCATATTGCATTACGCCCTGGAAAATGGTATTATTGACCTGTCATACGTACAAGAGAAAGTAAAAATGAACAAAGAAAAGAGTACCTGGCAAAGCGCGTATTTCTCCGATGACAAACGAAATCAGGAATTTGCTTAAACGAGTAAAGGACATTGGAGGTTCAATGGGGATATGAGTCAGAGTTTTTTTAAATGAGAACGGGAGAGTGCATGCGCCAATGATATCCTCCTGTTCAAAGAACAAATGTAGACAAGTAGGAAACAGTGAAAAGGGGATTTACGCATTCCGCAGGACGGTAAACTCTAAAAAGAGGTGTGAGGGGGTATCGGCTACAGCAGCACTTCTCGGACATACGGAAGATGTGAATGAACGGTATTATACATACGATATTAGCGGGATTGAGGAAAAGACTGAAATCATATCGCGTATTAATGCTGAAATGCCCAATCTGGGTAACAGGTAATCAATATATTGCAGAAAGGTAATCAAAAAAACAAAGGTTCCTGACACCGATAAGCATCAGGAACCTATGAATTAAAAGGAAAAATCGGAGTAACAGGATTTGAACCTGCGACCTCTCGGCCCCCAGCCGAGCGCGCTACCAAGCTACGCCATACTCCGTTCTCGAACCTCACTTATTATATCAGATAATTTTCATTTTGAAAAGACCTAATTTTAATTTATTCGGAGAATTTAAAAATGGCACAGAAACCAAGTAAGAAAAAGCGGATTGTCAGCTTTGATTTGGATATGACACTGCTGGACCATAAGACATGGAAAATTCCGGACAGCGCTATGAAAGCCCTGGAGCTGCTGCGGAAAGACTCGGTCATTGTCATAGGAAGCGGCAGGAACATGGACCATGATATGAGTGTGGTATACCGGGATATGATTATGCCGGACGCAGTGATACACATGAACGGAACGCGGGTCGTGGCTGAGGGCAATGTCCTCTTTGAACATCTGATGGACAAGGACCGGCTGAGGGCATTGCTGGAATATGGGGATACCCACGGAATTTCCCTGGGCGTCAGCCAGGAGGGAAAGGATTATTATATACACCCGGAGGGCGTGGTCCGCATGGACCGGCTTCGCTGGGGTGTTTCGGAGCGCAATTTCATGGATGGATGGGAACTGATGGATATGCCGGTGAGGACATTGGTGTACATAGGCGGTCCGGAAGGCGCCAGGGAGCTGGAGGACCATTTTCCTGAATTCAAATTTCCCATGTTCTCGGGGAACATGGGGGCGGATGTGGTGGAACGGGAGGCCTCCAAGGCAGAGGGACTGAAACGGCTGTGCCAGTACTATGACATAGGCCTGGAGCAGACAGTCGCCTTTGGAGACAGCATGAATGACTATGAGATTGTACGTGAGGCAGGCATCGGTGTTGCCATGGGAAATTCCGTGGAGGAGCTGAAGACCGTGGCGGATTATGTTACAGATGATATTGACCGGGACGGGATATGGAAGGCCTGCAGGCATTTTAGTTTGATTTAGGTTCGCCTTCTTTGAAGAAATGCTTGGAAGAAATTATTTAAAACATAATGTAATCAAGATAATTTAAAAGAATAATTTATTAAGAACATAAGGGAGAACGGGTATGGCAAGAGAATTTGACGTAGTGATTATAGGAGCCGGGCCAGGGGGCTATACGGCAGCGCTTAAAGCAGCGGAATTTGGCCTTAAGGTTGTGGTGATAGAGGCAAAGAAGATTGGAGGCACATGCGTAAACAGAGGATGCATTCCAACCAAGGCGCTGCTTCACGCCTCTGATATGTTTCATATGATGCAGAGCTGCGATGAATTTGGCGTGTCTACTGATTTCATTTCCTTTGATTTTGGGAAAATGCAGAAGTATAAGAAAAAAGCAGTGGTTAAATACCGGGATGGCATTCAATATGGCTTTGAAAAGCTGAATGTGGAAATTGTTTACGGAACAGCGGTGCTTCGCAGGGACAGGACCGTGGAGGTGGAGCTAAAGGAAGGCGGCCGGGAATTCTTCCGCGGAAACGCAGTCATCATAGCCACAGGCGCGGTGTCCTACATGAGCCGGATTCCCGGCGCGGACCTGGCAGGCGTATGGAACAGCGACAGGCTGCTGGCAGCGGAGAGCTGGAATTTTGACAGGCTGACAATCATGGGCGGAGGCGTTATCGCGGTGGAGTTTGCCACCATGTTCAACAACCTGTGTTCCCATGTGACCATTGTGGAGAAGCAGAAGCATCTGATGGCGCCCATGGATGATGTAATGTCTGCGGAGCTGGAAAAGGAGCTGCGCCAAAAGGGCATTGACGTGTACTGTGATGCCACGGTTACTGAGATACTGGAGGAAGAGGGCGGACTCAGCTGCGTCATCACTCCCAACGGGGAGGGAGAGCCTGTTAAAATGAGAGCAGGCCAGATACTCATGGCCATCGGGCGCCGGCCAAATGTGGAAAAGCTTTTGGGCAGGGACATTTCTCTTGAGATGGAAGGCGGGAAGATTGCCGTAAACAGCGATTTTGAGACAAGCGTGCGGGGAATCTACGCCATTGGTGACGTGTCCGCCAGAACACAGCTGGCCCACGTGGCAGCGGCCCAGGGCACATATGTGGTGGAGAGGATAGCCGGAAGACCCCACAGCATTAAGCTGGAGGTAGTGCCCAATGGCATGTATGTGTCCCTTCCAATTGTGCCAAACTGTATCTATACGGATCCGGAGATTGCCACCGTCGGCATCACGGAGGAAATTGCCAGGGAAAAAGGACTGAAGGTGCGCTGCGGGCATTTCTCCATGAGAGAAAATGGAAAATCCATCATAACCGGCGGGGAAAATGGATTTATCCGTCTGGTATTTGAAGCGTATTCCAACACCATTGTGGGGGCGCAGATGATGTGTCCCAGGGCCACGGATATGATTGGAGAAATAGCCACGGCCATAGCCAACGGACTGAGCGCAGAGGAAATGTCCTTTGCCATGCGGGCGCAGCCTACTTACAATGAAGGCATTGGGGCGGCTATAGAGGATGCCATGAGGAAGAAATAGGTGCGGGGAGACAGAAAGAAATGGAAGGAAGGATAATAGTATGAATGTGATTCAGAGCAGGCTGAACGCATTGCGGAAATTGATGAAAGAGCGGGGAATGGATGCGTATATGATACCCACGGCTGATTTCCATGAATCCGAATATGTGGGAGAGCATTTCAAATGCAGGGAATATATGACCGGATTTACCGGATCGGCAGGTACGGCCCTGGTTACAATGGACGAAGCATGCCTTTGGGTAGACGGACGCTACTATGTGCAGGCAGCTGCCCAGCTAAAGGATTCCACGATGACCATGATGAAAATGGGACAGGAGGGCGTTCCCTCCCTGGGAGCGTATCTGGACGACAAAATGCCTGAGGGCGGCTGCCTGGGATTTGACGGCAGGGTAGTAAATGCGGCCGAAGGGCTTGCCCTGGAGGAACTGTTAAAGGAGCGGGGAGCGCGTATTTCCTACGGGGAAGACCTGGCAGGCATGATTTGGCAAGAACGGCCTGAGCTGTCGGCGGAGCCTGCATGGGTTCTGGATGAGAGATATGCGGGAAAGAGCGCATTGGAAAAGATCGCGGATGTGAGGGAGGCTATGAAAAAGGCCCATGCGTCGGTCCATGTGCTTACCTCCCTGGATGATATAGCATGGCTGTTAAATATCAGAGGTAACGACATCCTGTACAATCCGGTGGTGCTGTCGTACGCGCTGTTGACCATGGACCAACTGTACCTGTTTGTCAACAGCAGTGTGCTGGTGGGAAAAGCTTATCCGTATCTGGAGGATGCGGAGGACATAAGCGTGAGGGAGTATCTGGAACGGATGGGTGTCACGGTGATGCCTTATGACGGAGTATATGACATGGTGGAGGAGCTTAAGGGCGAAAAGGTCCTGCTGGAGAAATGCAGGGTCAACTATGCCGTTTACCGCTTGATTAACGGAGCCAATAAGGTAATCGACAGAATGAATCCCACTGCTTCCATGAAGGCGGTTAAAAATGATATGGAGATAGAAAATGAAAAGCGGGCCCATATCAAGGACGGCGTGGCCATGACCAAGTTTATCTACTGGCTGAAGAAGAATATGGGGCGCATTCCCATGGATGAAATCAGTGTGTCGGATTATCTGGAGAAGCTGCGCATGGACCAGGAGGGGTGTATAGGCCTGAGCTTTGCAACCATATCCGCATATGGTGCACATGGAGCCATGTGCCATTATTCCGCCACACCGGAGAGCAATATCTCTCTGGAGCCCAGGGGACTGTACCTCATTGATTCCGGAGGTCAGTATTATGAAGGGACCACCGACATTACCAGGACCATTGCCATGGGGCCGGTGACAGATGAGGAAAAGGAACATTTTACTTTGGTGCTTATGAGTATGCTGCGCTTGGGAGATGTTAAGTTCCTCCATGGCTGCCGCGGACTCAGCCTAGATTATGCGGCCAGAGAGCCGCTGTGGAGACGGGGACTTAACTATGAACATGGCACCGGACACGGGGTGAGCTATCTGTCCAGCGTACATGAGCGCCCCAATGGCATCCGCTTCAAAATGGTCCCGGAGCGCCAGGATAATGCGGTGATGGAAGCGGGTATGATTACATCGGATGAACCTGGCGTGTATATTGAGGGAAGCCACGGAATCAGGACGGAGAATCTGGTTTTGTGTGTTGAGGACGAAAAGAATGAATATGGCCAGTTCCTGCGGTTTGAGTACCTGACGTATGTTCCTGTTGATTTGGAGGTAATTGACAGGGGGATTATGTCTGACCGGGATGTGGAACTGCTGAACCGGTACCATGAACAGGTGTATGAGAAGATTAGTCCATATTTGGATGAGGATGAGAGAGTGTGGCTGGCGGAGGTTACGAGAGCGGTTTGATGATGGCCGGATGCGGGGAAAAGGGTCGGACAGACTGAAATAGATAATGGGTGTAAAATGGCTGGGTAATCCCGTGGCATTGCAGAATGCAGAGCAGCGCTGCGGGAGATGCCGGGCCTTTTTTGTGGGAAGGGGTGAGGTGTTTGGTGGTGTTTGAGGTGTTTGGTAGTGGGATTTTTTTTGTTGCTATTTTTTTGGTGGTTGGGGGAGGGGGTGTGTATGGGATGGGGGCGTAAGCGGAGGTGAGGGAGCTGGAAATGAGTATGTGACCAGCCAAGATAGGGAAATGAGGACGTAAAGACATAGGAGAGAAACATTAAGGAGATAAATAGGTGGGTGAAAAAATCGGTATTTTGTTAGATTTATTGGCATTTGTGTGTGGATTTTTTGAGGGTTTGTGTGGGGGATGGGGGTAGTATCCGGCAGCATGAACACTTTTACGAGATAGGACCCTTATAATGGGGAGGGTAAAAGGTTATGTTGACTTGTTAGCTGACAGCAGGTATGTGATTTATTCGCTGATTTATTCAGTTTATATGGTTATACATTAGGGGAAATATATGGTAGAATGGCCATATGGATTTTGATTTTGAGGGAGGTTAGGTATTTTTGAATGAAGTTGAAGTGACTTGGAAATGGTTATAGGCGTAGAAAATTATGGACGAATATAGGAGATAGATAGAAAGATGGCTGAAAGGATGGAGAGAGGGATGGCTGGAAAAATAGCTGGAAAGACGGCTAAAAGAATGGATACAGGTTCGGGAACAGAAAGCAGGAAAGCCGTAGATGGAGATAAAGACAGAGCAAAGGATAGTAAACATAAGGTGAGGGACGGAGAAGGTAAGACTGGTGTGGGTAAGAGCGGGAAACGGTTTGCAGAAGATGGGGATGCTTTGTCCAAACAGCGCAGTGGAGAAAAACGCAGGGATGGCAGTTTGCCAAGAGAGCGCAAAGGGACGGATGGATTGTCTGCACCAAAAAAAAAGATGGAAGGGGATTAAGTGCTGGATATCGGAGAGAGGATTCCAAAAGAGGCGGTTCATATGGGGGACGGGGAACCAGAAGGAGCACCAGTATCTGTCCGGTGCTGAATCTGTGCGGAGGCTGCCAGCTGCTGGATATGGAGTATGCTAAACAGCTTGATTTCAAACAGAAGCAGGTAGAGGAACTGCTAAAAGGGCTCTGTCCTGTTAAGCCTATTATAGGTATGAAGGATCCATTTCATTATCGCAATAAGGTTCATGCTGTATTTGACAGAAATAAAAAAGGAAATATCATTTCCGGAATATATGAAGAAAATACACACCATGTAGTTCCTGTGGAGAAGTGCCTTATAGAGAACCAGAAGGCGGATGAAATCATCGGTACTATACGCGGAATGCTCAAATCTTTTAAAATTCGGACCTATGATGAGGATACGGGCTTTGGACTTCTCAGACATGTCTTAATCCGCAAGGGTTTTTCCACGGGGGAAATTATGGTAGTGCTGGTTACGGCATCTCCAGTGTTTCCGTCTAAGAATAACTTTGTTAAGGCTTTGCGGGAGAAACATCCGGAGATTACCACCATCGTCCAGAATATTAACGGAAGAGGGACAAGCATGGTTCTGGGTGATAAGGAGCATGTGTTATATGGCAAGGGATATATTGTGGACGAACTGTGCGGATGCCGGTTCCGTATATCGTCAAAGTCATTTTACCAGGTGAATTCCGTGCAGACAGAAATTCTTTATGAAAAGGCATTGTCACTGTCCGGTCTTACCGGGCGGGAACTGGTGGTGGATGCGTACTGCGGTATCGGAACCATTGGAATCATAGCAAGTAAGGCTGCCGGGAAGGTTATTGGAGTGGAACTGAATCAGGGTGCGGTCAGGGATGCTGTTAATAATGCGAAGATGAATGGAATAGATAATATTCGTTTTTATTGTAATGACGCCGGCCGTTTTCTGGTGAATATGGCTGAACAGGGTGAGAATGCAGATGTGGTTATCATGGATCCTCCCAGAAGCGGAAGTACGGAGGAGTTTATGGACGCCGTAGGAAAGCTGGGAGCCGGAAAGGTGGTGTATGTGTCGTGTAATCCGGAAACGCTGGCCAGGGATGTGAGGTATATGAAGAAGCTGGGGTATCGGGCGGTGGAGGCTTGGCCGGTGGATATGTTTCCGGGGACTGACCACGTGGAAACCGCCGTGCTTCTCGTGCGGAAACCTTGATTCCAGGCGGGTTTGCGGGATTATTTGGAGAAAATGGAGTTGTGTTTTTAAGGAAAGTGAGATGGATAAGTTTCCGCAGATAGGGGGACGGGGATAACGCCGGAGAGTTTGAAAATGAGGGTTTTGTTGAATGAAAGATACAATTCGGCAAAACTTTTACTATTTGGCAAAAGTGGATACTATCTGGCAAAAGATATACTCTGCGGCAAAATTAATATTAGGTACTGATTTTAACATCAAAAGAAATTTCTTAATAGACGGTTAATTTGAAGTATAGTAAACTCTACTTAGTGAGTAATTAGAATTTTTATAGGAGGATCAACATGATTGATGTATATAAAAACTGTCCTGAATATGAAAATGAGAATTATATTTTAAGAATGATAAGCAAAGAGGACAAAAAAGATTTATTAAAAGTATACTCTGATGAAAAAGCTGTACCATTTTTTAATAGTGATAATTGTGGTGGAGATGATTTTCATTATACAACTGAAACCAGAATGGAACAGGCGATTGAATATTGGTTTTGGGAGTATAATCGGCAGGGATTTGTTCGCTGGGCGATTGTATCAAAAGCATCTAATGAAGCAATAGGAACAATAGAACTTTTCCACAGAGATGCTGGTGATTATTTTACAAACTGTGGTTTGCTTAGATTGGATATTCGGAGTGACTATGAAATAGCAAGTGAGATTATAAAAATTTTAAATAGCATAATAGAACCCTCATATACTCTGTTTCATTGTGACAAAATTGCTACAAAAGCAATTATATCAGCGACAGAACGTATTTTGGCATTGGAAGGTTTAGGCTTTAAACTCTCATCAGAAAAACTAATAGGGCATGACGGGACAGAATACGATTCATATTTTGTATTAAGCCAAAATTAGTAAAACCACAAAGTTTAGTTCGCTAATCTGCAAAGAAGTAATAGGAGCTGATTGAAAATGAAGATGCCAGAAAAGATAGAGCCTGTCATGTTTGCCCCGTGTGGCATGAACTGCCTGGTGTGTTATAAGCATTGCTATCATAAAAAGCCATGCGCAGGCTGTCTGAAAAGTGACCAGGGGAAACCAGAGCATTGCAGGAAATGCAAGATTAAAGATTGTGTGGCAAAGCGGCAGATTACATATTGTTTTGAATGCCCTGAATATCCCTGTAAGCAGATAAAAGGGTTGGAAAAAAGTTATAATACCCGCTACCATGCCAGTATAATGAAAAATAGCCAAATGGTAAAAGAACAGGGAATGGCGGCATTTTTGGTACAGCAAAAAGAAAACTATACCTGCCCGAAATGTGGAGGAATTATTTCAATCCATGATGCAGAGTGCAGTGAGTGTCAGTGGAAAAGCGATGAGGAGAAAGTGCCTATGAAAAAGGAAATAAGCAATAATCTATTAAACAACAGGGGAATACCGGATGTGGAACTGCTTATCGGAATGCTTGAAGAGAAAGATGCGGCCGTGGCATATAAAGCTTTGCAGGAGTTGGAACGGATATCGGATGAAACAGGATTGGCATATAGTTATGCAGAGAAGTTTGTAAATATGATAAGTAACAATGAATATGCGGTCCGGGTTCGTGGGTTCCGGCTTTTCTGCAAGCAGGCTAAGTGGGACAGGGATAACATTCTTGATGAAAATATAGATGCCGTTCTGAGCATTCTAAATGACGAGAAGCCGACAGCGGTAAGACAGGCGCTTGCGGCCTTACCGGATATTGTAAGATATAAGCCGGATTTAATGGAAACTGTGAAAAGAGCGGTATCTGATATTAATTATCTGCGATACAAAGATACCATGCATAGTTTGATTGCAAAAGATGTCAAAAATGTGCTTTCTCTAATCAGAGACTTCAGTGAATGAGCAAACACAGGAAATTAAAAAAATAGTTTTAAAGATTTTGTACAAGAACAAACGGAGAACGTTATGAAAATAAAGAAGATAATGATTGATAAGATTCCGGCAGTCCGTTATGGAGAGGCTTCCGACAGGTGTTTCTTATATATTCATGGAAAGATGGGATTTAAGGAGGAGGCTGAATCCTTTGCGGAGATAGCCTGCACAAAGGGCTGGCAGGTTTTGAGCATTGACTTGCCAGAGCATGGGGAGAGGAAACGGGAAAAAGACAGATTTAACCCATGGTGCGTTGTACCGGAGTTGAAAACAGTTCTGCGGTATATGCAGCAGCACTTTAAAACCATAGGACTGAGGGCAAATAGTATTGGTGCATGGTTTGCCATGCAGAGCTTTGATGGTCCGGAATTTGAACGGTGTTTATTTGTTTCGCCTGTTTTGGATATGGAGAAGCTGATTCGGAATATGATGCTGTGGGCAGGTGTGTCCGAAGAAAGATTAGAAAGGGAATCCCTGATTCCTACAGATTTCGGGGAGACACTATCGTGGGAATATTATGAATATGCAAAGGCACATCCTATCACAGGATGGCGGTGTCAGACGGATATTCTTTATGCTGGCAACGATAATATGACTGAGCGGGAGACGGTGGACGAATTTGTGGAGCAGTTCCATATATCACTTACTGTTATGGAAAACGGGGAACACTGGTTCCACACACCGGAACAATTAGCTGTGCTGAATCGGTGGGTTACGAAACGAATATAAGATTGGAGAAGAAAATGCAGCTTGGAATAACCATTCCACTACAAAAGTATTTAAAAATAAAGACATTGCCTTATGGGGAACAGGCTGACCTGTTTTACTGTTGGGAACTTCACGTCATCAGGCTGCAGGGGAAGAATACGCTGGCTGCCGTCAATGTATCCAATCGGTTTGCGATTGTGCTGTGGGGGATGAAAGCGCCTCAATGGAAAACACTGGAGGAAGTAATGCGAAACGGTATAAGGCAGGGTTTCCTTTCCGAAGGATATACGCAGCAGCAAGTAAATGCGTATTTTGAGCAGGCAGTTGTAGTTAGGTTGACAAAGACCCATGGCAGGAGTCCGGTGGCAACACTGAATAAGATGATTGAGTACCTGGGATTTCTGCCGATGGTCATGGATTCCGGAGAATTATATCAGGCGCCTCATTGCCATGAAGTAAACAGGGATTTATGCCATGCGGCAGGATTTGCTGATTACGGGCTGCCGGTGGAATTTTTAGAAGCAGACATGAAAAGGACAGGAATCATTTGAAAGGGGAATATTGCGATTGAAGGATTTCGTAAGAGACAATTTATGGTTTTCCCTCTGCGGCCTGAACTGCGGACTTTGCCCTATGAAATTGGACGGACATTGTCCGGGCTGTGGAGGCGGAGAGGGGAACCAGTCCTGTAAAATAGCAAAGTGCAGTATCCGGCATGGTAAGATAGAATACTGCAATCAATGTCAGGAGTTTCCCTGTGATAAATATGGGAAAGCAGATGAGTATGATATTTTTATCACGCACCGGAATTGGAAGCAGGATTTTGAAAAAATGAAGGAAATGGGTATGGAAGCCTATAATTCTGAGCAAATGCAGAAGCTGGAAATATGGAAGCTTTTGTTGGAAGGCTATAATGACGGCAGGAGAAAAAGCTTCTTTTGCCTGGCGGTCAATCTCCTGGATTTAGAAGATTTGAAAACTGTGATGGAGCATCTTGCAGAAGAAAAAAAGTTGGAAAGCCTTACGCTTAAAGAAAAGTCAGCTTATGTGGTAAAGCAGTTCCAGTCATTAGCAGAGCAGCGGGGTGTGGTGCTGAAATGGAATAGAAAACCCTCAAAACCGAAGAAATGACTCTTGTAAAAGGCCGGTCTATCATTTAAACTATTCTTATCTGGTCTTGCAGTTCTTAAATCACATCATTCGGGAGTTCCCCGACGTATTCATTCACACGAAAATGCAAAGGAGAAGTAGGTATGGCGTTTGGATTTATTGATTTTGCAAAAGAGGTATTAGAGTCTTCAGACAGTCCATTATCCGTAGAGGAAATGTGGGAGGAAGGATGTAAACAGGGGCTTGATGAAAGACTGGCTTCCTCCGGAAAGACACCTGTCCGCACGTTATCGGCTAGGATTTACGTCGATTTAAAAAATAATCCGGAGTCGATATTTACACAGGTCAGTAAAAGGCCAGCGAAATTTTATCTGAAAGGGAAAGCTTTCACGTCAGACCCGGAGGAAATTCAGGAGACGGATGGCAGCAGGGATACGGGCAGGTTTCATGAACGGGATTTACATATTCTTCTGTCCAGTTTTGTCTGTGCGGATGAGCATTTTAAATGCATGACAAAAACAATCTACCACGAAGTTTCCAAGAGGGAGAAAAGCGGTAAGAACAGATGGTTGCATCCCGATATTGTCGGGGTTCATTTTCCATTTGATTCCTATACGGATAATACACTGAAATTGTTTGATGTGTTAAAGGTTAATCCATATAAACTGTATTCCTTTGAGATGAAGATTAGTTTGAGTCTGTCCAACCTGCGGGAATGCTATTTCCAGGCGGTATCCAATTCAAGCTGGGCGCATGAGGGATACCTGGCTGCGCTCCAGATATCGGAGGAACCGGAACTGATGGATGAACTGCGGAGACTGAATAATGCCTTTGGCATTGGGGTAATCCGGCTGGACGCTGAACACTTTATGCAGAGTGAGATACTCTTTTCAGCGAAGGAAAAGGATTCCCTTGACTGGGATACGATAAACCGGTTGGTAGATGACAACCGGAATTTTAAAAGTTTTCTCAACGATTTGATGGAAGATATCAAGGTCGGGAAAGTAAAAAGCAGATATGACAGGGTTTATGAGGACGAGGAGACGGCCAGTAGTGAGTTGAGGGAAAAAGGAATTATTGAATAAAAGGAATGAAAAGAAACAGTCTGATTATTTGGATTGTTTCTTTTTTATTCCCGCGAGCAACGAGCCAAAGCCAAGTTTGCTTGGCCTTGGCGACTGCCACGAGGGTCAAAGACCGCACAGCTCGCTGCGGAGTCTTTGACTGCATTGTCCCAGACAATTTAATATAAGTTTTACCTGGAAGGGAATACTCCATATATATGGAAGTTTATGGTAAACAGGCTTATACAATGAACCATAGACATTCTATGAATATGTGCGGTATTGCCGGAAAGGAGAGAGACAATGCCTGAAAATCAAAGGTGTTTATTCAAAATAAGTATTTTTTATGAGACGGCAGTTACCCAAAAGACAATTAAGATAAATATAGAATATATGTGCTATGTAATAGCAAGCACTTTTAAAAAGCGAATAAAACATCCACCGGGGCATGCCCCATGTGATAGTTATAAAATTTCAGACCGTAGGAAATCCGACCAATGGATTCCTGCGGTCTTTTTTTGCGCTTTGAAATATGGCAGTCAGTTTTTCTGGCTTTACCGCAAGGTAAAGAGAGGAATGCTGAATGCAAAAAAGAAAGATCACTATCAAATCTGGCAGGGAAGAAATCCAGATGGAGGTTACGGAGGAGGCGTACCAGAAGTTTTACCGGCCATGGTGGCAGCAGAAAAAGAAGGAACAGAGGAACCGGGAAGCTATGGAGGCGCAGGGATACAGGACGGAGTCTTATGAGGAATGGAAAGAGAATGATATGCGGACAGAGCTTTTTTCAGAGAGCCTGGAGGAAATGATGGAGAAGAAAGCAATGCTGGAAGTTCTAAAGGAAGCGTTGGACAGCCTGATGCCAGAGGAACGGGAACTTGCGGAGAAAGTGTTTGGAGAGGAAATGAGTGTCTGTGAATTTGCCCGGCAAAAGGGGGAAAACAGGAGGACGCTGGCACTTCATAAAAACAAGGTGCTGGATAAATTACGGGATTTCTTTGTACAACATGGATTTGATATCTAATGGAAAGAGATTCGACAGGATATGTCACAAGTGTCGCATACTTTTTTAAGAAATTTATTTATCTTGTTGCCAACTTTCAAAAAAGTGTCATTACGACAGTGAGAGGGATAAGATTTTAATTTCCCCGGAAAGGAGGCATGGATGGAATGCAGAACACGACAGAGCTAATCGGCATTCTGCAGGCAATTAGTATTGTGGCAAAAAGCCTGGCGCTGAAGCTGATGCAGATTGAGAAGGATGTGGCGGCATATGAGTCTGGCGCGACGATTGCGGTAGGTAAAAGAAAGACCAAGAAAGGGTGGAAATGAAGATGAGGAAAAAGATATTTATCTGCAGCCCCTTCCGTGGGGATGTGGAAGGGAATAGCGCAAAGGCGGCGGGGTATTGCCGGAGGGCTTATGAGGAGGGGAATCTTCCCATTGCTCCCCATCTGCTGTTTTCGCAGTTTTTGAAAGAAGACAGTTTGAAAGAACGGGCAGACGGGATTGCCATGGGGCTGGAGCTGCTGCTTGGCTGTGACGAGATGTGGGTGTTTGGGGAGGCTACCGAGGGCATGGAGCAGGAAATCCGGTTTGCAGTGGAGCATGGCATCCACATCTGGTTTAAGGAAAATGCGGAAGGAGGCAGCGAGGTATGAAGCTGGTAATGGTTGTTACGAAACTGACAGGGAATGAGGAGAATGACCGGGCGAGGGCGCAGGAGTATTGCCGCTATGCGGCGCATAAGGGTGTTATCCCGGTCAGTGCCTATCTGAACTTCCATGGAATGTTTCCAGACGAGCTTGGCGGGGCGGTGGAGCATCTTTTAATCTCCCGGCTGACAAAGCAGGTGGATGAGATATGGGTGTTTGGGAATGAGACGGATGAAGAGAAGCAAAAGCGGATTGAGGAAGCCTGCCGGGAGTACGGCGGCAGGGCAAAGTATTTTGACGCAAGGGAGATTGGGGAGGATTTGCTGCTCTGTACTATGTTCTCCGAGGAACTGATTGAGAAGCTGGAAGAAATGGAGGAGATTTAGATGGGAAGTGAATTGTTGAAGATGGCTGACGGGCTTGCCATGGTTGTGGAAGGCCTGCGGGAACTGGCAGGACAGGCTGTGGAAGAAGCAAAGCCGAATGCAAAGCAGGAGAGTAAAACAGGGGAGGCCACAGTGGATAAAAGCACAGCCGTGGCTAAGGCAGATAAGAGAAAAGAGGAACAGAAGGTGGCTGTGGAGGATATCCGTATGGTTCTGTCGGAAAAGTCACAGGAGGGAAAAACTAAGGAAATTAAGGAACTGCTGGGAAAATATGGAGCGGTGAAGCTGTTTGCGGTGAAGCAAGAGGATTATCCGGCGCTGCTTGCAGAAGCGAAGGTGCTGTGATGGGGAGACATGCGCTGTTGTCGGCTTCTTCTTCCAAACGGTGGCTGAACTGTACGCCATCCGCAAGGCTGGAGGAGCAGTTTGCGAAAGATACGGGGAGCGTATATGCAGAGGAAGGCACTGCCGCCCATGCTTTGGCGGAGCATAAGCTGAAACGGCTGTTGAAGCGGCGTTCCAGGCGTCCGGTGTCGGATTACCAGTGTGATGAGATGGAAGAGTGTACGGATGAATATGTGGCTTATGCCCTGGAGCAGATTGAACTGGCAAGGCAGAGCTGCAAAGACCCAGTGGTGCTGATTGAACAGCACCTGGACTATTCGGCCTATGTGCCGGAAGGGTTTGGCACCGGGGATTTGGTGATTGTTGCGGATGGGATTTTGACAGTTATTGACCTGAAATACGGAAAAGGCGTGGCTGTGGAGGCGGAGTGGAATCCGCAGATGATGCTGTATGGGCTGGGAGCTTTGGAGTTATTTGATGCGATTTATGATATTGATACGGTGCGGATGACCATTTACCAGCCGAGACTGGAGAGTGTCAGCACCTGGGAGATTTCTGTTTCTGACCTGATGGACTGGGTGGAGACGGAACTAAAGCCGAAAGCACAGCTTGCCATCCATGGCGATGGGGAGTTCCGGTGCGGCTCCTGGTGCCGGTTCTGCAAGGCGAAGGATACCTGCAGGGCGAGGGCGGAGGAATACCTGAGACTGGCACAGATGGAGTTTAAGGCTCCGGCGCTTCTGTCGGATGAGGAGATTGCGGAGATTTTGAAGGTTGCGGATGACCTTGCGAAGTGGGCGGCGGATGTGTATGCTTTTGCCACGGATGAGGCAATCACCCACGGGAAGCAGTGGGCAGGCTTCAAACTGGTGGAAGGCCGGAGCAACCGGAAGTATACGGATGAGGAGGAAGTGGCGGAGGCGGCGAAGGCTGCCGGGTACACGGATATTTATAAGAGCACGCTGGTGGGCATCACGGAGATGGAAAAATTGATGGGTAAGAAGAGGTTTTCGGAGGTGCTTGGGAAGCTGGTGTATAAGCCGCAGGGCAAGATTACCCTGGTGACGGAATCGGATAAGAGGGAAGCAGTGATGACAGCAACCGCAGAGGCGGATTTTAAGGAGGCAGAATAACATGGGAAATGAGAATGCGAATGTAAATGTAACAAAAGTGATTGTACCCTGCAGGTTTTCTTACCTGCATTGCTGGGAGCCGAATGCGGTGAACGGGGGAGACCCGAAGTATTCGGTGTCAGCCATTATTCCGAAGTCGGATACAGAGACCGTGGAGAAGATCAAGAGGGCTATTGAACAGGCGAAGAAAGATTCCGTGTCCAAGTGGGGAGGGAAGGTTCCGGCAAATTTGAAACTTCCTTTGAGAGACGGGGATATCGACCGTCCAGAGGATGAAGCCTATGCGGATAGTTACTTTTTCAATGCCAACAGCAGGCAGGCCCCGCAGGTGGTGGATAAGAACGTGCAGCCAATTTTGGAACAGTCGGAGGTGTATTCCGGGTGTTACGGGAGGATCAGCGTGAACTTTTATGGGTTCAACAATAACGGAAACCGTGGGATTGCGGCAGGGCTTGGGAATATCCAGAAGCTGCGTGACGGGGAATCCCTGGGCGGCAGGAGCAGTGCGGATGAGGATTTTGACGCAGTGGAGGATGAGGAAGATTTCCTTGGATAATAGGAGCAGGGCGGCGGGTGACCGCTGCCCATTCTCCAACGTGCAGAGGAAAGGAGTCCTGCCATGGGAAGTGTGTTGGAAATTGACGTTGAAACGTTCAGCGATGTGGATTTGATAAAATGCGGGGTTTATGCTTATGCGGACAGCCCTGCTTTTGAAATGCTGCTGTTTGCGTATTCCTTTGACAGTGGGGAAACGCAGGTGGTAGATCTGGCGCAGGGAGAGGAACTGCCGGGAGAAGTGGTGGATGCCATTTTTGATGATGCGGTGATTAAGACAGCGTTTAATGCCAACTTTGAACGCACCTGTCTTTCTAAGCATTTCGGGAGATATCTTTATCCGGATTCCTGGCATTGCAGCGCGGTACAGGCGGCTATGCTTGCACTGCCCCGGTCTTTGGAGGAAGTTGGGACTGTGCTTGGGCTGGAACAGCAGAAGATGAAGGAAGGGAAAGATTTAATCCGGTATTTTTGTGTGCCATGCAAGCCTACGAAAGCCAACGGCGGGAGGACACGGAACCTTCCTTGTCATGCACCGGAGAAGTGGGAACTGTTTAAGGCTTACTGTATCCGGGACGTGGATGTGGAGAAGGAGATACGGAGGAAGCTGCAGCATTTTCCGATTTCTGAAAGTGAGATGGAGTTGTATTGCCTGGACCAGAAGATCAATGACCGGGGCGTGCTTGTGGACAGGAAGTTAGTACAACAGGCGGTGTCCTGCGACCTACTGTATAAGGATGTTGTGACGAAGCGGGCGTATGAACTGACCGGGTTGGAGAATCCCAATTCCGTGGCGCAGATAAAGTCGTGGCTGGGAGAAAACGGCGTGGAGATGGAAAGCCTGTCGAAAAAGGTGGTGGCCGGGCTGATTGAGGAATCGGACGGGGAGGTGCAGGAGCTTTTAAGGCTCCGGCTTCTGATGGCGAAGACTTCCGTGAAGAAGTATGAGGCCATGGAGCGGTCTGTCTGTATGGACGGACGGGTGCATGGCTTATTGCAGTTTTATGGAGCAAACAGGACGGGCCGGTGGGCCGGGAGGCTGGTGCAGGTGCAGAATCTGCCCCAGAACCACATCCCAGACTTGGAACTTGCCAGGAGTCTTGTGGAGCAGGGGCGGTTTGAAGATGTGGAGCTGCTTTATGATTCCACGCCGAATGTGCGTTCTGAACTTATCCGTACTGCTTTTATTCCAAAGCCGGGATGCCGTTTTGTGGTGGCGGACTTTTCTGCCATTGAAGCAAGGGTTCTGGCGTGGCTGTCCGGGGAGCAGTGGAGGCTGGATGTGTTTGCTTCCCACGGGAAAATCTATGAAGCTTCGGCATCCGCTATGTTCCATGTGCCGATGGAGGAAGTGACGAAAGGCTCACCGCTCCGTCAGAAGGGGAAGATTTCAGAACTGGCTTTGGGTTATGGGGGCTCTGTAGGCGCGCTGACTTCCATGGGTGCTTTGGATATGGGGCTGACAGAGGAAGAACTGGCTCCGCTGGTATCTGCCTGGAGGAGTGCCAATCCCCATATTACGCAGTTCTGGTGGGATGTGGATGCGGCGGCGGTAAAGGCGGTCACGGAGAAAAAGAAAACGAGGGCGGGGAGAATCGCCTTTGAATATAAGAGCGGAATTCTGTTTGTGGAACTGCCATCCGGGAGGAAGCTGTCCTATGTGAAGCCCAGGATGGCACTGAACAAATTTGGCAGGAATGGGCTGACCTATGAGGGGATTGCTGAGAACAAGAAATGGAGCCGGATAGAGACTTACGGCCCGAAGCTGGTGGAGAACATCGTGCAGGGAACGGCAAGGGATTTATTGGCGGAGGCCATGCTCCGAGTGGGGGAAATCGGCTACCCCATTGTCATGCACTGCCACGATGAGATTATAGCGGAAGTGCATGAGGGAATCGGCTCCGTGGAGGAGATGTGTGCGGTCATGGCGGAACAGCCAGAGTGGGCGGATGGGCTTCCGCTCCGGGCAGACGGTTATGAGTGTGCTTTTTATAAAAAGGAATAGGAGGCAGGGGTTTATGAAGCTGTTTATTTCAACAGGGAATTCACGGATGGAGAAGCGGTGGAACGGCAGGGAGATGGAGCTGGAGGAATTTATCGGGCGTATCTCCACGACAATCCGCACATCGGAGACGGTGGAGCAGTACCGGAAGCTGTCCAAGGCGAAGCAGGATGACATCAAGGACGTGGGAGGCTTTGTGCTGGGGAAGCTGAAGGGCGGCAGGAGGAAGAAGGACTGCGTGGTGTTCCGGTCTGCACTGACGCTGGATATGGATTATGCCACAGCGGACATCCCGGAGCAGATGGATCTGTTCTTTGATTTCCGCTGCCTTATCTATTCCACCCATAAGCACACGCCGGAGAATCCCAGGCTCCGGCTGATTATCCCGCTGTCCAGGACGGTATCGCCGGATGAGTATACGGCAGCGGCGAGGAAGATGGCGGAGGATATCGGCATAGAGCTGTTTGACGATACCACTTATGAGCCGAGTCGCCTGATGTACTGGCCTTCTACTTCTGCGGACGGGGAGTTTGTGTTCCGGGATATCGAGGGGGAAATCCTGGACCCGGATACAATACTGTCCCGTTACAAAGACTGGAGGGATTCTTCGGAGTGGCCGGTGAGCAGCCGCCAGCAGGCAGTGGTGCAGAGGGAAATAAAGAAGCAGGCGGACCCGCTGGAGAAGGACGGGGTAGTCGGGGCGTTCTGCCGGACGTATGGAATAGAGGAGGCGGTTGCGGCTTTTCTGCCGGAGGTGTACCAGCCAAGCGCCATGTCGGGAAGGTTTGATTATATCCCGGCGGACTCCCAGGCGGGTGTGGTGGTTTATGAGGGGAAGTTTGCTTATTCCCACCATGCCACGGACCCGGCCTGCGGGAAGCTGATGAATGCGTTTGACATGGTAAGGATTCATAAATTCGGGGAACTGGACAGCCGCTCATCCGAGGATACGGGCCCTGCAAAGCTGTCTTCTTTTAAGGCAATGAGCGAGTTTGCGGTTAGTGATGAGAAGGTGAAACGCCAGTTGATGAAGGAACGGGAGGAATCAGCACAGGCAGAGTTTTCACAGGAAAAATGGCAGTCTGCCCTGGGGCTGGACCGTCAGGGAAGGGTGAAGGATACGCTGGACAATCTGGTGACAGCCATAAGGCATGACGGACGGTTACAATCCATTGCGTTCAATCTCCACCGGGACGGTATTGACGCAGGGAAGGGGCTGCCCTGGAAGCAGATCAAGCCGGGATGGAACGATTCTGATTTTGCATCCCTGAAAGTGTACCTGAATAAAGGTTATGGCGTATACTCCCCATCCAAAACGAAGGATGCGCTGCTGGCGGTGGCTTCCGAACGGGCATATCATCCGGTGAAAGAATATCTGGATGGGCTCCCGGTCTGGGATGGGGTAAAACGGGTGGATACACTGCTCACGGATTATCTTGGGGCAGAGGATTCCGAGTATACAAGGGCAGTCATACGGAAAACACTGGCGGCAGCGGTAGCGAGGATTTACCAGCCGGGGGCGAAATTTGACAGTGTGCTAATCCTAAATGGTCCCCAGGGGATTGGAAAGTCCACCCTGTTTGCAAAGCTGGCGGGAGCCTGGTTTTCCGACAGCCTGACGCTCACAGACATGCGGGATAAGTCCGGGCCGGAAAAACTACAGGGCTATTGGATTCTGGAGCTGGGGGAGCTTGCAGGGATGAAAAAGACGGATGTGGAGACGGTGAAATCTTTTCTGTCCCGCGTGGATGATAAGTACCGTGCTAGTTATGGGCTGAATGTAGAGAGCCATCCGAGGCAGTGCGTGATTGTGGGAAGCACCAATACGGAGAGTGGATTTTTAAGAGATATAACAGGAAATCGGAGATTCTGGCCGGTGCGGGTGAATGGGCAGAGCGTGAAGAAACCGTGGCAGATAACAGCAGAGGAAGTGACACAGATTTGGGCGGAGGCAGTTGCTGTTTATAAGGGCGGTGAAAAGCTGTTCCTAGAAGGGAATGTGGCGGCAATGGAAGCCTCAGAGCAGGCGGAGGCCATGGAGACGGATGACCGGGAAGGTCTGGTCAGGACGTATCTTGAAAAGCTCCTGCCGGAAAATTGGGATATGATGAGCCTCTATGACCGTAGGAATTTTTTAAATGGCAGTGAGTTTGGGGAGACGCAGAGAGAGGGTACTGTGAAACGAACCAGAGTGTGCAACATGGAAATCTGGTGTGAGTGTTTTGGACGGGAGTCTTCTACTCTGAAAAAGATAGATTCCTACGAAATCAGCGGCATTATGCAGAAGATTGAAGGCTGGGACAAGGCGGAGCGGGATACTTTTCCCCTTTATGGCAGGCAGAGGTGTTACCGGAAAAGTTGAGGACAAGCGGGACAAAGTGCAGAGGTGTCCCGATATGCTGTCCGCTAGGAAATATAAGCAAAAGCAGGAGTTGTGGACAAGTGGACAAGAAATCCATATTGGGATTAAAAAATAAGAAAAGAAGCTGATTGTGCCTGTGTAATATGTGTATGCGCGTATATGGGAAAACACTGTCCGTCCTGTCCGCTTGTCCTGAAAATAGATTGGTTACTATGAACAGCAGGTGATAGAAAATACGGGAAAATGTAATTGAAAGACAGCTTGCTATGGCTGTGAAAAAGATGGGAGGCATGGCAGTGAAGTTCGTGTCTCCCGGATTGGATGGGGTGCCGGACAGAATCGTCCTGTTGCCGAATAAGAAAATGGCGTTTGTGGAGGTGAAGGCTCCGGGAAAGAAACTCCGGCCTTTGCAGGAGAAGCGAAGAAGGCAGTTGGAGGCTTTGGGATTTCCGGTTTATGTGATAGATGGTGCAGAACAGATTGGAGGTGTGCTGGATGAAATATGTGCCACATGAGTATCCAATGTCATTTAGTTAACTTTTTGTAAAAGAAAGAATGTTTTTTTAAAATAGAGA
>ERZ894183.794-NODE-794-length-21644-cov-35.539488_pt1 | contig 21644 bp, 19 predicted proteins | sample MGYA00380279_ERZ894183 | MGnify/ENA primary metagenome ERZ894183 (study PRJEB32331, sample SAMN06328422) | human gut metagenome | biome: human gut microbiome; feature: stool | host: Homo sapiens | collected 2013-06-26 ... | reverse complement strand
GATTGCTGCAATAAATTCTTCTGTTGTTAATTTTGCCATTTTAATTTCCCTCCATATAATATTATTTTAATTTATACCGGTTCACAGTGCTGTACGAAAACTGTAAACTCTTCCGCGCGCTGTCTGCGCATTGTAAATCTGTCCCTGACAAATTTACTCAGCAGCTGCTGCGTTTCCACCCTGTGCCTCTGCAATCTGGTTAAGCACACGAGCGAAGTTTGTGATCGGAGACTGAATGCTTCCAAGAAGTTTTCCAAGAAGTTCTTCTCTGGACGGAATCTGGGAAAGTGCCTGGATTCCAGCCTGATCATTGTAGTTGCCCTCAACTACACCTGCGATCAGCTCCAGTGCCGGGAACTGTTTCGCATATTTAGCAAGGATTCTAGCAGGTGCTGTTGCATCTGTAGCAGAGATTGCCAGTGCGTTTGTACCTTCAAGATGTTTGGAAAGGCTCTCACAGTCTGTTCCCTCAAAAGCACGTTTCATCATTGTGTTTTTGTAAACTTTATACTGAACACCAGCTTCTCTTAATTCCTTACGCAGAATAGTGTCCTGCTCAACAGTAAGACCACTGTAGTTTACAAGAACTACGGACTGAGCGTCTTTAATGCTGTTTGCGATTTCTTCTACGATTGGTTGTTTCAGTTCTACTTTTGCCATAAATGGTACACCTCCTTATAGATTTTGATATACCGCCGTTGCAATGGATACTGAGATAAAAAAAGCCCTACTGTACCATGACAGTAAGGTCTCCTGTAATCTTATCAGAATACTAAGTCCTCGGTAGGCGTTTTGATCCTTATGCCTTACGGCACCTACTGTCTTCGGCAGCGTTCTGTAATAGAATAACACGGAGAAAAGTTCATGTCAAGATTTTATTTAAAAATTTTACGCTTATAAAAATGTCAACATTAAATTCGACATTTTTTCATGTTTTTATCGTTTTGCCGTTTTGCACAATACGTAGCCTGTTTTATTGTATATTTTCACTTTTAGGCAACGCAATAGTAAGGCTGCCACTGCTGCCAGCCTCTCACGCTCCCTATTTCCGTTCTTATGCAAGCTGCTTTACCTCTTCCTCGAATAGTTCCCCTGCTGAATGATAGCCATGTATTTTGCGTGGGTATCCGTTTATCCAGTTCTCTATACTCTCTACCTCTTCCTCTGTCCTGTCGTCAAAATTTGTGCCTTTCGGTATCTTCCGGCGTATCATCTTATTTGTTACCTCATTTGTGCCACGCTCCCAACTGCTGTACGGGTGGCAGTAATATACCTTTGTCCGCTTTTCTCCCTCGTTGATAATAGAACGCTGTAAGCCCTCTGCATCTGCAAACTCGCTACCGTTGTCTACTGTGATTGTCTTAAATACCCGCTTAAACATATCAGCGCCCCATTTTCTTTCTAATCTATCCAGTGCCGCTACTACTGCCTCGTCTGTATGGTCTGGCAGTTTAAATATAATCTCGTTTCTGGTTTTCCGCTCTGTCAGTACCAGCAACGTATTTTTTGACTTTCCCCGCTTACCTAAAACGCTGTCCATTTCCCAGTTGCCGAACTCTTCCCGTGTATCTATCTCTTTCGGGCGTTTGTCTATACTCTCTCCTGCTGCCGCCCTTTTCTGTTGCCTCTGTACTTTCTTATAATTTCTCTTCTTATTCTTCTTTACTGGCAAATTCTTATTAGACAACTTAAGGAAAATACCCTTATCAATGTAGCTGTATAAGGTCGTTACGCATACTGTTACGGAAAAGTCCCCCTCTTTCCCCTGTGCTTTCAATTCTCCCAGTACCGCAGCTGGGCTGTAATCTTCATTTACTATTTTATCCTCTATATAATTTGCGTATGCAATATCGTTTCCTATCTTAAGCTGTGTACCCCTTACTGCACTTTCCCAGCCTGTGCCAAAAATAACACTGCTGCCATTAAGCGGCTGTAAATTGCTGTCCACCTTGCGGCAGCGTCCATAATGAAAGCCGCCGATTTTACGGCTGTTTGTAGCGTTCCAGCCTGTCGGGTATGTAGAATTAAGGGAAATTACGTATTTCTCGTCTGCGCTGTCAATTCTGCTGTCGCAGATATATACGTAATAGTCCTTACCTACCGCAAAAGCGCTGCCTGCGTCCAGATTAGCAGCCGTAAGAATTGTATTTGCTGTCTTGAAAATTCCAGCGCCGCCCACGGCAATTACGCAGCCCTCTACTACAGTCAGCTCATTTGCTCCGCTGGCGTAAATGTACTCATTGCTCGGTGCTACAATATCGCTGATTGTAGCCATTTTATTTACGTTCAAAAGCGCCCTTGCGTCGGTCTTTGTAACGTCGTCCACTAATAATCTACTCATACTGCTTTAATACTCCTTTCAGTGCTGCAATGTCGTCTGTTGTCATTCCTGCCACGGTGTCTGTGCGTTCCAGCGCAATTACCTTGCAGCCCGCTTTTACCGCTTTGGAAAGTGTAAGGGCTGTTCTGTCGTTTCCTGCCTCTCCTGCTGCCGCTGCCTCGTCGGTCTGGATATGTGTTACTCCCTGCACCGTGCCGGATACGTCGCCCGCTACGAATTTCATACCTACCGCTGCCTCGTCGCAGTAATATACCGTAACCGCCTTTTTCTCTTCCTCTACAGCTGCTACGCCGCACTCAATATAGCGCTGGTTCTCTGCGCTCTCGATTTTTGCCAGCAAATCTGCTGCCGCCAGTTCTCCGCTTGCTACCATAGCAAGGCAGTTGTAATAGTCCTCTTTTGTCTTTAATACTTTAGGAAATCCTTTCATGGTCTGCCGCCTTTCTAAAATGTATTTGCAAGATAGGAATTACCCACGTAGGTAGCCCCTAACACTGCCGTTTCTACTGTTCTTTCGTAATGCTGGCTCATGTATGCTGCGCCCATGTAACACAATCCCAGTACAGCATCATGTTTATAGTCAATGCCCCAGCCGCTTTCTACTCTCTTAAGTCGCTCGTCCAGCGCTGCTATTGCCTCTTTTGTTTCTTTCGTGCCTGCCTCTGCCTGCTTTTTCACTTCCTGCATTGCTGCTGCCAGCTCTTCAATTTGCAGTTGCAGGCTGCCTGCTATGTCCTCGCCTAACTTGTCCTTGATACTCTCAAACCATGTGTTAAATTCGTTTTCAGCGTCCGACTGGAATAGCTTAATTTTTGCCATAAAGTCTGTATAGGCGCTTAAAAGTTCCTTATCCCAGTTGTCAAGCGTGTTTTCAAAACTGCTGTATCTTTCGTTAAACTGGCTTTCATACTGCGCAAATAAGCCCTCTGTCTTGCTTACGTAGCTGTCATATACGCCCGCAATCTCTGCAAGGTACTTTTCCATATTCTGCTTATATGCGCTGAACTCGTCCAGCACGGCTGCGCTGTAGGTGTTGAAAAAGTCCGTAAACTGCTTTGTAAGCACGCTTGCGTCTATCTCTTCCACCGTTCCTGTTACAATGCCGCAGACTGCGCTATTAAACCGCTGGTCTGTGATGTTCTGCGTCTGTATCCTTGTTACGCCCTTGCCTACGTAAATATCTGCAAGCGCAAGCTCCCATATTTCCGTAACGGCACTCATGGTACGGTTTTATCAACCGCACGCCTTTTCTAATAAAATGTTAAATACTCTGTCTTTTAAGGTCTGCATTTCTCCCCTAATTTTGCTTATTTCCTTGTCTTTTTCCTTTAGCTCCCTCTCTAATTCTGCTATCTTCTTTTCGTATTTCTCCTTTTCCTGCATTTCTATTACCTCGTTTGCATTTATTGTTTTTTCCTCTGTTTTTTTCTCTTCCGTATTTACCATTCTTCTGTATGATTGCTGTGGGCGTTCATGGTCTTTTAATTTGACTGGCTCTATATTTTTCTCTATTGCTTTCTTAAGATATTTGAAAATGTGTGCTATTACGTCCACCGTCCAGCCATTTCCAATAGCTTTATATCTTTGTGTATTACTTACCCCCTCTGTGTAATTGTCTGGCAGTGTCTGCAAACGCTCACACTCTAAAGGCGTCAGTATGTAATACTCTGTATCTGAATACTTTATATTTGTCGCACCCGAATTGCTTATATTCTGTGCAGTTGTTAAAGCTCTACTTTTTTGGTCTAATGTTTTAACTTGCGACCATGCTTTTTTATGTGCTAATGTTCCCTCTTCCTTTGCCATCATCCGCTTATAGCACTCGTACTCTTTTTTCTCTTCTCTTGGCTGTACTATATCTCTAAGAAAAATTCCCTTATCTTCTGGCTGCTTAATGTCCGGTATGTTTGTCCAGTACAGTCTTTTTCTTTCCTGTGCCGTTAATAGATTGGAATTTATATAAATAGGCTCTACACCCATAATGCCTGTAATTATGTCTTGGTTTTCTTTTGTCATGGTTGCGTTATTTTCCAATAAAAACCATTTTGCCTCTGTTTCGTACAAAGCCCTTACATAATCAAAAAACAGTCTACTTTCTTCTCCCTCTAACCCTTTTCTATTTCCGCAACTGCAAAGGTTCTGGCATGGGCTGCCGCCAATTAAAATGTCTATTTTTCCTTTGTACTTTGTAAAATCTTCCTTTGTTACGTCCCCCCCTCGTACGATTTCTGGATAATTCTTTTTACTGATTTCTATTGCATTATGTTCTATTTCGTAAGCTATGTATTTATCTACCTCTATTCCTGCTCTTTCAAGTGCTACCATTCCACAGCTTATCCCATCAAACAAACTCAAAACTGTTATACCCATGTTTTACTCCTTTCCTTATAATGCCTGCTGCCCCGCTGCTGCTGTGTAGGTTTTCAGTGTGGCGTTGCAGCGTTTGAACTCCCTATAAATTGTGTCTCTATGTGTTCCCAGTACCTCTGCAATATCGCTTACACTGCTGCCCTGCTTACTCATAGCCTCTATGATCTGCCTGTCCTCGTAATGCAGACGCTTGTACTTTCGTTTCGCCATGTTCTGTGCTCCTTTCCGTCCTCATTTGCTTTTATGGTAAAAAAATAAGCGTGTCAGAGTTTTTACGCTCTGCACGCTCTTCTTTTCTGCTGTTTCCTATAAAAAAAGAAAATCGGCAGAGGCTTTATAACCTCTTGTCGATTTTCATTCTAAAACTTATCAAAATTTTACGCTTATTATATTTAAAATTTATTACGCGTATGTTATAATTACGTAATCTTTACCAGAACCATATTGTTTCCTATAAGAATCAGGAGGAATTATGAATACTACAACACAACCGGCTGCAGAGCTTTTACTTATGGATCAGTGTGACGGCGATATCAGAATATCCGATGTTTCTGTCTGCGGTACCAGCCTTACCTTAAGCACGGACAGCTTTCCCGTAGAATCACCAGAGAAAGTCCGCTTTCTTGTTCAGGAAATCCGGGGAGAAGATTCCATCTGTCTCCATTCCGAGACAGATGCTTCCGACTCTTATCATATAGACCTTACCCCACTGAAGGCACTTGCTGAATATAAACGTCAGAAAGTCTATTGCTTCTTTATAGAATTAACCAAAAGCGGACAGACACATATCTTTTCCCTGTCTGAAAAAAATCCTCCAGCGGATTCCGGCGAAAACTGGAGACTTTTTTCTGACAGTATATGGATGCAGGATGAAACCGCATCCGATGCTATTGAATATGTAGGAATGGTTTATACAAAAGCTGATTTTCAGAACCATTTCTGCGCCGCCTTATGCAGCCGAAACCGATATATGGAGCTTACATGCTCTGCAAAACTGTGCTCTCTGAAAATGAGCGGCGGGATTCTGCGCCTGATTTTCCATCTTCGGGCCGCAAACATGGAATATGTAAAAACATTTATGACTTTCAGAAGCAAACTTGCTGAAGATGCTGTTTCTTATGATTTCACAACCGTCAGTACAAAAAAACGTAAAGATTACATGAAACTTCAGGTATCTTTTCCTCTGTCATCTGCTCAGTGGAAAAGTCTTTACTGGGATGTACGTATACAGCTTCAGGATCCTGTTTCCGGAAATATCGGGCAGATCCCTATTGAAATGAATGTTCCTGCCAGAATGTTCCATAAATTTCTGTATAACGGCTCCTATGCCGGAGAAGGAAACTTTTTCCTCTATCCTTATTACACAGCCAAACGGACCCTTGCCTTTGTATATCGCGAAAAAAACAGCTATGACGGCATGGATATTGTATTCAAAGAATTTCTGGCAGTTCTTCTGTACCGGATCGCCAAACCCTACTGGAAGAGCAAGCACATTTGCCTTGTATGCGAAAAATTTTCATCCATGGCGCAGGATAACGGCTATTACTTTTTCAAGCACTGTATGGAAAACCAGGAAGAAACCTATCTTAACAAAAAAATCTACTATATTATAACAAAGGACTCTCCTGACAGACATAAAGTAGAGCCCTATAAAAACCGACTGCTTGATTTTATGAGTATCCACCATTTGTGCTATCTCCTTGCTGCTGATCTGATCGTCAGTTCAGATTCCAGATACCACACCTATCCTCTTCAGTGCAGACACAGTATCTTTAACCGCTATATTAAAAAAATACCGTTTGTCTTTCTTCAGCACGGAGTCATTGCTCTGAAACGCGTGGATAACTTTTATGGAAAAGGCCAAAAGGGTGGATGTAACATGTTTGTAGTCTCCACAAACGCAGAAAAGCAGACAATCATTGATAATTTCGGCTATGAGCCCGAACAGGTGATCAATACAGGACTTCCCCGCTGGGACGTTCTTCACGACAAATCCCAGGGCAGACGCGAGATCATGATCATGCCAACCTGGCGAAACTGGCTGGATTCTGTACCTGACAGTGATTTTGAGCAAAGTGATTATTTTATCAATTATATGAACCTTCTTAATTCCCGGAGACTGGGAGATATCCTGGAAAAATACGATATGGAGGTTAATTTTTATCTCCATGCAAAATTCCAGGAATATTCCGACCGTTTCCAGGCTAAAAGCGAACGGATCCACCTGATTTCTTTTGGAGAGGTCGCTGTTAATGAAATGCTGATGCGATGCCGTATGCTCATCACGGATTATTCCAGTGTATGCTGGGATGTGCTTTATCAGGATAAACCCATACTTTTCTACCAGTTCGACCTGGATAAGTATGACGAGGCTCACGGAAGCTATCTGGATATGCGCACAGAACTTTTTGGTGACAGAGCTGAAAATCAGAAGGAGCTCCTTGATCTTCTGGAGCAGCAGATCAAAAATGATTTTAAGATGAAACCGGAATATGAAGCAAAACGAAAAGAATATTTCCAGTTTAAAGATCAGCAGCACAGCCGTCACATCTGTGAAGAAATCAAAAAAGGCCTTTTATAAACAGAACAAAGCGGAGCAAGTCCCTTAATTTCAAGGAGCTTGCTCCGCTTTTCTCTTCGGGTTCAGCCTGTCATAACCAGTCATATTGCGCATACGTCCGGCCGGAGTCCTGCAGAGTATTTTTTACGCTTATTTCAGAGCGCTGTCCGCCCACAGCATAAATCTGTCCGTAAGTCCTCCGGTAAACTTATTGTAGTGAAGCAGTTTTCTGAGAAAGTCCAGGAAAAATGAAATTCCAAGACTGACTCCCAAAAGAAACAGAAAAATAACTGCCGCATGTCGGAAGGAGTATACGATCCCCGGTATCCATAATGATCTTACAAACGTATGGGTATAGAAAATATCTGCAGAATGTTTTCCAAGAAACTCCAGAATCTGCCTGATCACCGGAAGTTCGATGACAAATTCATAAGCCCAGTAGATAATAACCACAGGAAGAAGTCCATTCAGCACAAACTCAAAATGCTGGATTCCCCACTGACTTCCATACATTCTGAACATAATAAGAATCATCAGCGTGGAAACAGCAAATTTCAGCATTTTTCCTGCCAGTTGATTTTTTACAGGCGAAAATTCTTTCAGTCTTTCCAGAACACGCTGGTCTGCAAAGCATACTGCAATAGGAACAACAAAAAAGTATTTTGTCAGATGCACATGCTTCTGCAGCATAAAGCTTCCCAGAACAAGGAACATGATCACCATAAGCCAGCTGTATTTTTTATAAAATCTCACCATAAATGGCATAAGTACAATAATAAGGATTTCCAGACTCAGAAACCACCAGGTATTGATCATCATCTGAGTACCGAAAAGATGACCCACACCAAAGAAATCCATTACAACACTGATCAGGTTCTCCCATAGCCCCCCTTTATATCGGTAACTTGCAGTTCCTGTTACAAATGTAAGTCCTGCACACAGAAAAAACGGCAGCATAAAAGTAAACACCAGCTTTACATATCTTTTCAGCACAAACATCGCCGCTTCATGTCCGGAAAAGCAGTAATCCTTATATGAGTTTTTTAAAGACAGAGTCAATCCATACGCAGATAAAAATGCAAACATTCCCACACAGATAACAAGATTCTTGCTGATCCAGATTGCAGTTCCCTCACTCAGCGGCCAGAAGCTTACCGCCGCTCCGTGCAGGCGTCCTTTATCAGAAAAGCAATGATAGCAGAGCAAAAATATAATGGCAATTCCTTTTATTGCAAGCGTATTGTTTTTAGTAAATCTCAGTTGTTGTTTTTCTGTTGAAATTGTAGAAACCATAAAAATCTTTTCTGTCATCCTCCTTTCATAACTTACTGTAAGTATACCATCCAAACCAGGATTTTCAAGAAATAATCCTTCTTTTTCATGTCTTGACACCCTCTGGTCATAATAGTAGTATTATGCGTAAATAATCGCAAAGTTTTCTATATAGAAACCAGACGTAATCATCATTCGATGCTGCGAACCAAATGTAAAACAGCAGCCGGCAATCTTAAAGGAGTATTTATGGAACAGTCGTTTACTGTCACACAGATCAAAATTAAAAAATCAATATTGCACATAACCCTTAATACAAACTCTCCGGTAAGCAATCTCCGAATCAGCCTTTTCCACCAGAATCCGGATCAGGAAATTTGTTATCCTTTCCATGTAGATCCGGTACAAAACTGTGTCTGTACTGCATTTATTGACCTCAGCCCATTAAAGATTTCCGAGGGAGACTGGAATGTGGTGGTACATACAGCCCCGACGCCCACAAAAGAGTACTGTCCGGTTGTTCTGGATAAACAGGTGCGCGCCCGTCTTCTTGTAAGCAGAAACCTGATCATCAAAGATCCTCTGATCATTTTTCCCATGGGAACCAGCGGTCACCGGATGATCCTGCGCTGCCGGATCAGGCGGTCCTACGACAGCCTTTCTTTTCGGATCAAAGAATTTGCAGCTTTTGGAACGGCCAAACTCCTTGGTCCCCTTTTGAAAAAAAAGAAGCTCTGGCTGATCTTTGAAAAATACTGTACTTCCGCACAGGACAATGGTTTTTATTTTTTCCGGTACTGCATGGAAAATCTTCCACCTCAGGAAAAAAAGCACATTTATTTTATTCTGGACAAAAACTCTGTTCAGTGGCCGATAATCCAAAAATATCAAAAGCAGGTACTTCCGTTTCTCAGCTTCCGGCATATTTTATACATGCTTACGGCAGATCTGTATATCGGTTCGGACGCCCGTTTACACGCTTATGCCTGGACACCCATGCCAAATCTTATTTCCCGGGAAATAAACAAACATGATATATTCTTTCTGCAGCACGGCGTTACTGCCCTGAAACGCGTAGATTCCATTTTCGGCGCACAGGGAGCCAGTCCTATGACCTATTTTGTCGTAACCTCTGTTCCGGAACAGAACATTGTCACCAGATATTTCGGCTATGACAAAGCCCATACCCCGGTTCTCGGTTTCACCCGCTGGGATGTTCTGGAGGATAAAACAGATATTCAGCACAGAAAAATCCTGGTCATGCCCACCTGGCGTTCATGGCTGGAGGACAAAAACGATGATTTTTTCTGCAGCAGTCAATACTATAAAACCTACATGCATCTGCTTCAGAATCAAAAACTCCTCTCTTTTCTGAAGGAAACCGACACCGAACTGATTTTTTATATTCATCCCAAGCTCCGGGAATTTATGCAGAATTTTCACGCGGACAGCACTCAGATCCGGCTGATTCCTTTTGGATCCGCTGCGCTTAATGAACTGATCATGAAGTGCTCCATGCTGATAACCGATTATTCCAGTGTATGCTGGGATGCGTCTTATCTGAACAAGCCTGTTGTTTTTTATCAGTTTGATACGGATGCCTACGAGACAACAAACGGAAGCTATATAGATATGGAGCATGATCTCCCCGGGGATCGCTGCACAGAAGAAGAACAGCTTATAGAACTGATAAAAGAATACGCAGCCAATGATTTTCGCGAAAAGAAATGCTACAGCGATATGAATCAGAAATATTTTGCATATCATGACCGTAATAACTGTAAACGAACCTATGATTTTATCCTCAAAAACTGCCAAAAGTAATCACTGATTACTGCTTTCTGTCGTGATCTGCAGCGCCCCCGGCAGCATACCGGGGGCGCTGATTATATAATATCTTTTTATTTTCTCTGATAGCTGCTGTTGATTCTGCAGATGACACTTACGGCAGCTGAGAGATCAGAGACGGATTCAATACCCGCACTCCTTCTTCACCCAGAATCCGCTCCAGAAACCCTGTATATTCATCATAAGTCAGACTTCCATCAGGAGTCAGAAGCTCAAAATCTGTTCCGTACACATGGGCAAAAAGTCCTGTCTCTTTCAAACCGTTTCTCAGATAGAAGGCTTTCCTGCGCTTTCTGTCCTGAGCATTCTCTGCTTTTTCATCCTGCATTTCGATTTCAAAAATATATTTATTACTGCGGAATCGTTCCAGTAAAAGCTTCAGGCTTTTACTTCCATATCCACCGTTTCTTTTTTCAGGAGAAACAGCAAAATAATCCAAAAGCGCAGTATTTCCATCCATCATATTAAAGGCAAGTCCCACAAACTCATCCTGATCTGTCACTGCAAGAAGCTCCATCTGTCCCTTTTCCGCAAGATGCTCCATAAGAGAGATCGACTTTTTTTCTTCAGCAGGAAAAGCTTCTTCGTAGAGCATATAAACCTGTTCTTTAAATTCTGTTCCGTTTTTCAGTATGTTTTTTAATTCCATATTTTATTCCTTTTCTGAGCTGTCAGAGCAGCCCTTCTCTATATTTTTATCAGTTTTATCGCCCGGATATCAGGCATTTCCTCAAACCTTTCCGGTATTCTTTAAAACTCCGGCCAGGACAGAATCTCTCTGGAAATCTGAGCTTCATAATCACCTTCTACGTCTATACTCCGCCCTGCTTCATAAATATTTGTCTCGGCGCCCCATACATCGTCATGATACTCCCACACATGAAAACTAAGCCCCCGGAACATAAAGTCAAGACTTCCGCACCCGTCCTCTTCTGTATAAGTAAAAGAGATATTTTTTCTGTTCAGCGCATCCTGCACTGTTTCCAATCTCATAATCCTGCCCCTTTCCAATTTCATTTTGTGCCTGTAATTTTACCCCTTGTATACAGCGCTGTCAATATGTCTCCGGATGCTTGCATAAGCCCTTATAATGCTTTATGATAAAAGAAAAGTCTGTCTGAAAGGAGATCTGCCATATGACGTCAAAACCTGTTTTTCACGGAAGCGATATTGAAAAAATCTGCAGCTTCTACCATCTGAAAAAAGAAAATATCATAAACTTTGGAGCAAATGTGAATCCCCTTGGGCTTCCGAAAAATGTGCAGAAAAAGCTTGCCTCACACCTTTTTCTTCTTTCTTCCTATCCGGACAGAGAATATTCCTCACTGAGAGATGCCCTGTCCCAGTACTGCAGCATACCTGCCGACTTTGTTCTGCCCGGCAACGGATCCAGCGAACTGATCTCTCTTCTCATTGAAGCTGTAAATCCCCGGCATACGCTGATACTCGGTCCCACCTACTCTGAATATTCCAGGGAGCTTTCTTTTTCCGGAAGTACTGAGACCTGGTATCATCTGGAGGATTCCAGCGACTTTGCTCTGGATATCCAAAATCTCTGTCTTACCCTGGAAAAAGATTATGATTTCCTGATTATGTGTAACCCTAACAATCCCACTTCCTCTGCTGTCACACAGGAGGAACTGCGAAAAATCCTTACCTTCTGCCGTCAAAAAGAAATTTTTGTAATGATCGATGAAACCTATGTAGAATTCACCCCTGATCCGCAGCTTATTACCGCAGTACCCCTTACCAGGGAGTTTGAAAATCTTATGGTCCTTCGGGGCGTATCAAAATTTTTCGCCGCACCGGGCATGCGCCTTGGCTATGGAATTACAGGGAACAAAGAACTTCTCTCAAAAATAAAAAACAGACAGATTCCCTGGTCCATAAACAGTCTGGGCGCCTTTGCAGGAGAACTGCTTGTACAGGACAAAGACTATATTTCCCGTACAAGACAGCTGATTTTAAAGGAAAGAGAAAAACTTTATCAGGAGCTTCTGAAGCTTTCTTCTTTTAAAGTATTCCCTGCCTTTGCAAACTTCCTTTTACTGAAAATAATCAAACCCGGGCTCACTGCCTCCAATGTATTTGAGGCTTGTATCCGGCAAAGTCTTATGATCCGGGACTGTTCTTCTTTTCAGTGTCTTGACGGAGAATTTGTCCGCTTCTGCATTATGCTCCCGGAACATAACGAACAGCTTCTGAACGTATTAAAAGGGCTGTAAAAGCCCTTTTAATTCATGCTATATCGCTTTAAAATTATATTTGTGAGGCAGTTCTCCCTCTTCTCCATACAGCTCTGTATGCAGCTCCTGCCAGAGCTGGGCAATGGAATCCTCTCCCTCACGGATATCCTCCAGTTCAAATCCTCCGTCCTTTTCCAACAGTCTGAACGCTTTTTTATTTTTGCCAAGCTTATGAAGCGCACTGATATAATAAAAACGGATCCGATTAATATTCTTTTCCCTTTTGTCCAGTTTTTCATAAAATTCGCACAGCTCTTTATATGCCCCGCACAGAAAAAGAATCCGGAAACCTTCTCTGAGATACGCAGGATCAGATCCCCTCATTTCCATTCCTTTTATAATAGCTTTTTCTGCTTTTTTGTTCTTTTCAAAAAGCAGATACGTACAGCTCAGGGCATGATATGCCCACGGATTTTCCTTTATAGACAGAGATTCTTTCAGAGCCTTTTTGGCTTTTTTGTATTTTCCGGACACATAATATCCGATTCCAAGATGATAATATGCATACCAGTTTGTACTGTTTTCTCCTGCCATGCTTTGTTTCAGGAAATCCAGATTTTTCTCATTGATCATAAACTCATCCGGAATTTCCTGAACATCCGGACAGTGAAGGACAGATGTGTCAAAAAACTCCTTCCAGTCTTTCAGCGATTTCTGTTCCAGTCTGAACTCCAGATGAGAAGCAGATGAACCATGCTCTTTCATGGCTCCGTATCCGCTTCCGCACCGAATAATCTCCGCTTTTTTCCGGGCCATAGATCTGGTATCATTAAGCTTCTTTTCCAGCTTGTCAGACACATGTTTTCTGCGAAGTTCCGTTGTAAGATACTTACTTCTTTCACTGTGCTCCTGATCCCTTACTCCATCGGGAAGCCGGACTGCTCCGTACTGCTCTATCCACTCCCAGGCTGTGTGAGGCGCCATTGGCAGACATCCGTACTGGGTAGGAGCCAGGCCGGCCTGTATTTCTATATATCTTCCTGCCTGATCCGTAAGAAACTCCTGCCAGCGGTCAGAATCATCATGATTTCCCCATGAAAAAAGCTTTCTGCTCTTCAGTCTTTTTGTAGAAACATGAAGCAGGCCATAGCCGCTCTTATCTACATTTGCAATATACTTGGGCGCTTCCTCCGGGATATCAAAAAAGTAATCCACTGACCTTTTTATTTTTTTATAATCGGTTATATCCGTATCCCCCACAACAGGAAGCGAAACCTTGTATACTGTGCCTCCTCCGCAGGTAAACGCTTCTTCCGCAGGCACGATCACTCTTCCGTCTTCATATTCCTCAACAGCCATATTGCTCCACCAGTACATGGGGACAACCTCTGCGCTTTCATTTACGATCCTCATTCTGCAGTTTAAAAAACGACTGTTTTTTTCCAGCCAGAAATCCATCTGATAAACAACCTGACGAACTCTTTCGTATTCGTACATACGCAGCACCGGATCACCTTTTTCTGTCGTTGTGTGCGCCACATACATAGGCTCTGTAGTAAGAGGCGTATGGCCGATCACCCCAAGATTCCACTCTACGCCCCCGCTGAACCATGCATTCCGCACAGCAAGATTACTGAACTGGAGTACGTCATTTGTATATAAAAGATTTCTGCCTGTCTCCTTATCCCATAATTCCCACAGCCTTCCTCCATACTCCAGAAAAAAGACTGCTTTCAGATATTTGTTTTCTAAAACAGCTGTCCTGACTTCTGTTTCCTTCAGCTGTCTTGTATATCCGTTATACTGTCTGTAAGGATACGCAGTCTCTCTCCTTCCGTATCCTTCAAAAATCTCAGCATCCTCATCTAGTTTGAATTCCAGCTGATTCTGCAAAACCAGTTCTCCAAGCAAATCAGGAACACAGCTTTCTCCCCCCAGATCTGCCGCTCTCATTTTCTTTCCCTCGAATCTCAGTTCCGGCTTCATATTTCCTCCTCCGTCTTACATCCAGTCTGCCAAAAGCATCCTGCTTTTTTCCTTTTTGGTATATTATATCAGAGACCCTTCTGCATGAACAGTATAAAAACAGCAGGAAACATTCTGTTACTGCCGCAGTTTTTCTTACTTTTACAGGACACGATGCAGATACTTTTCCCTGGTCGCCAGGCCTCCTCTGATATGCCTCTCCGACTTATTCTTATCCAGAACCTGGCGCACCTCCGCCGCCAAGCCCGGATTAATCTCCGCTAACCTGTCAGAACAGTCTTTATGTACTGTACTCTTACTGATTCCAAATTTTTTTGCCGCCTGCCTTACAGTTGCCTTTGTTTCAATAATATAGCCTGCAATCTCCACTGCCCGTTCTTCAATGTAATCTTTCAAAGGAAAACTCCCCCGAAAACGCTGTTTTTACAATGTATGCTGTATTATATAAAATGTATTCCAGTTCATACCTCAGGAATCAGAAGCCCGAAGCATATAAGATCATGTTGCCGCACATAATCCGAAAGAGATTGTAGCTCTCTTCTGTAAAAACTGTGCTTCGGAATAATATAAAAAGTCTGTAAAGTCCCTCTGTTTTTTAATCCGGGCTTGACAAACCCAGACTGTGGGACTACAATGGGACAAACAATTAATTACACAGTTTCGGTAGGTGAGGCTACCACAGGGATTTGGATTTTCCTAAGATTGCTGCCGCAAAAACGTGGAGACACGATTCGCTGGTCAGCAGGATATGTCGCAGTCAAGGCATAACCTAATGCAATTTTTACGCCCTGTGATGCTAAAGCTTGAACGATGTTTCACAGGAAAAATATATCCTGTCATTGCTCAGGCGATGACAGGATTTTTTATTCCTCAAAAATCAAGGGATTCAGAAAGTTTTAAGCGGACCTGTCCCCTTTGTTCTGAAAAAGGAGGTGAGAACCATGGAACCTGGAGCCAGTTGTCAGATCATTATATTAAAGAAAGGACTGAAGAATTATGATGAAAACATTACTGATTCACACACCGGAAAACTACACTTCTGTCAGCTCTCTGACAGAGAAAAAAGCTGTACAGGAGTCCATGGAAAAGCATGAAACCTCCTATTTTGAGACTTCCGTACTGACCCATGCCAGAAAACGCTTTATGTGGCTTCTTTTTCTGATGCTTTCTGCAACAGTTACCGGAACTATTATCACAAAATATGAAAACGCTTTTTCCGCAGTCCCTCTCCTGGTTTCCTTTATTCCCATGCTGATGGACACCGGAGGAAACTGCGGTTCTCAGAGCTCCACCCTGATTATCCGCGGTCTTGCTTTAAACGAGATCCGCCCCCGGGATATTTTCCGGATCGCATTTAAAGAATTCCGGATCGCGCTTCTGGTAGGCACAGGACTTGCTGTCATAAACGGAATCCGCATTCTTATTATGTACAGAGATCCCAGGCTTGCACTGGTGGTTTCTCTGTCTCTTACTGCAACTGTGATCCTGTCCAAGATCATCGGATGCCTTCTTCCGCTGGGCGCAAAAACTCTTCATATGGATCCGGCTATCATGGCGTCTCCTCTGATCACTACCGCTGTGGACACCTGCTCGATCATTATTTATTTTTACATTGCCACAAGGATCTTTTTCCTTGCTGTATGACCTGCTTACTCCTTCTGAAGGTCAACGACCCTGGTACAGACTTTTTCCAGAAGCTCCGGGCTGTGGCTGACTACGATCATTCCGATTCTGCGCTTTTCGGTTTCGTCCATAAGAAAGTGCCAGATCTGGCTCTGCGTGATGAGATCCAGCATAATGCTGATCTCATCCGCCAGAAGGAACTGGGTTCTCTGACCCAGCGCTCTTGCAATACAGAATCTCTGCATTTCGCCGCCTGACAGCTCTGCCGGAAAACGGTTCATCCAGTCTGCCTCAATGCCAAGTCTTTTGATAAGGTCAGAAGATACATTATCTCCCTCCTCAAGCACTGCCTTCATCCGCAGCCTGGGATTAATGGCCTGTTCCGGATGCTGCCAGATCAGCTGAACCGGACAGTAGGAGCCATAGAAATCAAGAGGCTTTCCGTCCAGCAGAACCTGTCCGCTGTCAGGCTTCTCATATCCTGACAGTATTTTACAGAGGGTTGTTTTTCCAAATCCGCTTGGCGCCACAAGCCCTACCCGCTCTGTACTCTCTGCTTTCAGACTGAAATCTTTTAAAATTTCCCTGCTTTTTTCTCCATATCGAAAAGAAATATTTCTGGCTTCAAGAATCATACACGCACCTCACATATCCTTCGTTTACTTCCCTGTAGGGAATTTCCCCTCTGCATTTTTCTGTGCATTTCTCACATCTCGGAGCAAACGGGCATCCCTCCGGCATATCTTTTACATAGGGCTGTACTCCGTCAATATAATGAAAACCATTTTGGGGCATTGCTCTCCATAAGGCTTTTGTATAGGGATGACGCAGGTTTTTTTCCTGGCGAAAATCCTCTGTTTTCGCATCCTCCAGAGTATAGCCTGCATAGAAAACAAGAACCCTGTCCGCAGTTTCCAGAGCAAGCTCCAGATCATGAGTAATGATCAGCACTCCCGCTCCCATATCAGCCAGCTCCCGGAAATGTTCCATGGCCCTTTTTGCCGCTTTTAAGTGAAGTCCCGGCGTAGGCTCATCTGCAATCACCAGCTTCGGAGCTTCGATCATGGCTGTAGATATCATCACTCTTCTGGTCATTCCTCCGGAAAGTTCAAAAGGATACTGCTCCTGAACTTCTTCTGCCAGGCTGTACCGTCTGAAGATCCCGTCCAGCTTCTTTTTTCTTTCAGGATCCTTTTTGCCTTTGCATATCTGAGTCCCCACCTTCATCAGCGGATCCAGATAGGAAGTGCTCTGAGGAACCATAACAATCTCTTTTCCTCTGAGAGCGCGGATTCTTTTTTCTGTAAGAGGCTCTCCACAGTAAAGGAGTTCTCCGCCCATTTCTGCATTATAGGGAAGAATCCCCATTACCCCATGAGCCAGAAGGCTTTTTCCTGAGCCGGAAGAACCCACAACGGCAACCATTTCTCCCTGATGAACAGTAAGACTGAGATCTTTGATCACCGGGAGCTTTGTCTGCTTTGTGCCCTTCTGATACTGGCAGAAAGAAATATTCATATTTCTGATTTCAAGTATTGTGTTTTTTTCCATTTCGCCCCTCCTATTCATGAGCGCTGGCAGGATCTACCAGTTTTCGGATACCTTCGCCCACAGTATAAAAGCATACAACTGTCAGAACCAGCATCAGTCCGGGGAACAGAGCCAGCCACCATTTTCCGGTGATCAGATATTTCATTGCCTCTGACAGGATAATGCCAATGGCAGGCTGCTCATTGGAAAGTCCGAAGCCCAGAAAGGTGATACTGGATTCGTGAAGGATCGCATGAGGGAAAAGAAGTATCAGGCCTACCAGAAACTGCGGAAAAAGATGAGGTACCATATGCTTCATGGCAATATAAAAATTACTTTTCCCAAGCTTTCTGGCCATTTTAATATACTGCTGCTCTTTTAACTGCAGAACCTCACCGCGGATCAGCCTGGCAAGAGAAGTCCAGTGTGTCAGGGCAACGCCCAGGATCACGCCCTTCAGTCCCCGCCCGCAGGCAACACAGATCAGGATCAGAAGAAGCATATGAGGGATTCCCATAACAAGATCAATAAACCAGGTGATAACTGTATCTACAGCTTTTCCCATTGTTGCGGACAGAACTCCCAGAATAAAGGCCATCACCGCACTGAAAGCCGCGGCGCTGATTCCAATGATAATGCTGATGGAAAGCCCTTTAACCGTCCGGGTAAACATGTCTCTTCCCAGCCAGTCGGTTCCAAAAGGATATTTCAGGCAGGGAGCAATATTTTTACGGGCAAAATCAGTTTCTCTGGCAGCATCTCCGCAGAACATTCCGCCAATACATACAGCAGCCAGAAATATCAGGGAAAGCGCCAGCCACAGCACCAGCCTTTGCCTGCGGTTCCATTTTTTCATCATAAACGTTCCTTTTTTTCTGTTTTTTGTCATTTTGCGGCACCTCCACGTCTGATACGCGGATCGATCACACCGTACAGAATATTTACAATGAGATTTCCGCCAAAAACAAACAAAGCGCTGATAATGGTGATCGCCATAAGAAGAGGCATGTCACTTCCCAGTCCTGCGCTTACCGCCGCCTGTCCAAGTCCCGGATAGGAAAAAACCTGCTCTACCAGAACAGAGCCGCCAAAAATTTCACTGATCGAAGCAAACTGCAGGGTCATGGCAGGCGCCAGAACGTTTCGAAATCCATGATTTCGGAAAATCTGCCACAGGCTTTCACCTCTTGCTCTTGCAAAAACAACATAATCACTTTCACAGATATCGATCATTTTTTCTCTGGTATGCATGGCAATATTGGCAATTCCGGTAATGGACAGCGTAACCGCCGGAAGAATGGCATGATATACCCTGTCCAGAAAAGTTACGCCGCTTGCCTCCACGCCTATGGGTACGCTTAGCCCTATGGGAAGGATCTTCAGCCACACCCCGAAGACGATCAGAAGCAGCATGGCGATCCAGAAAGCCGGAGTACTTGATATTAACAGACAATAGCCTTTTACTGCCTTATCCACAAATTTTCCACGGTTCATTCCGGCAAGGGCCCCCAGAGCAAAGCCAATAAGCCCGGACAGCACCCAGGCAATGATCATGAGAAAAAGCGAATTTCCCAGCTTTACTGCAATTACCTTTGCCACATCCTGCCTGTAAAGAAGAGAAACACCCATGTCTCCCTTCAGAAAATCCTTCAGCCATGCCAGGTATCTCTGAACCGGCGGTTCTCCTACTCCCCAGTATTCTTCAAGCTTTGCGATCTGTTCCTGACTCATACTTCCCAGCGCAGCCTGTCCTACATTTGCCTGAAGGGGATCTACGGGAGAAACTGTCATAAGGGCAAATGCTGCAATACTGACTGCAAAAATAAGAAGAACCATCTTCACAAAATTTTTCAGTATAAACTTTCCTGCTGTATTTTTCAATATTTTCTCCTTGTATATAAATCTTTTGAAACGCACAGTATCCGGCAGCTTCCGGAGACGCTTTTATTCCTGTTACAGAACAAACTTCCCCGAAATCCTGCCGGATAATTGTTTTATACGTGATTTTATCAGATTTTCAGAATTACTCCCAGCTCCACTGATCCACATTATTTACAATAGACCAGCCGTGTCCGTGAGGATGAATCTTCTGATCCGCAACTTTCAGTCCGTCTCTTACAAAGTACAGATGATCCACATTACACAGCCAGATCCAGGGAATATCTCCCTCCTGAGTAATACCTGTTTCTCCGTCCCACTGAGCCTTTTTCCACAGCTCGTAAGATTCCTCAAGGTCACTGCTCTCCAGCGCCTGATCCATGTATTTGTCTACTGTCTCATTGGCATACGGTGAATATTCAGCAGTTCCTGTTTCTTCCATGGTATGGTAAATATTGTAAAGCTCCATAGGAGTGTGAGCTCCCCATCCCCACATCAGAGGCTGAGACAAGGCCGCAGTATAGGCGGTATCCCAGTCAGCTCCCTCTGTAGTAACAGAAATTCCCAGTTCAGCAAGCTGATTTTTTGCATCCTCAGCCAGAGCCTGGCGTACAGAATCAGATGCCGGATAAACGATCTTCATCTCAGCGCGTACGCCGTCTTTTTCGCGGATTCCGTCTTTTCCTTCTTTCCAGCCGGCATCCTCAAGAATTTTTACCGCTCCCTCAAAATCGTACTCTGTTTCTGCCTCCTCGTTATACCAGGGCATTTTGTCACATACGCTGTATGCCGGAGTTCCATAGCCGTTCAGTACATTGTCGATCATTTCTTCACGGTCGATTCCAATGTTGATCGCGCGTCTTACTTCCACATCGCTGGTAAAATCATTTCCGGCCATTACTCCGTCTTTTTCTTCTGCCGGAGCTGCCGGAAGATTAAATCCACGGTTATCAACTGTATCTACACGGAACAGCTCATATCCCTCTATTTCCGTATCAGAATAGGAGGCTGCCGTATGCGCCACGTCTACCGTTCCGGACTGAGCTGCCGCAAGAGCCGCGTCCTCTTCCATAAAAAGAACCGTAACCTTTTTCATCTTTGGTTCTTCTCCGTAATAATCCGGGTTGGCCTCAAAGATCACCTGCTGCCCCTTATCCCACTGCTTCATGATATAACGTCCTGATCCAACAGGATTCTGTCCGTAATTCTCATCATATGCATGTTCCGGAACAATTCCCACTACAGCCATTGTATACGGCCAGATGGAAAACGGCTTGTTCAGATGAAACTCTACTGTGGTATCATCCACTGCAACGGCTTCCTCCAGCATGGAAAAATCATTGACAGAGCTGTTGTCGCGGCAGTTATTGTAGGTAAACGCTACGTCTTTTGCTGTCAGTGGTTCTCCGTCTGTAAATTTTACATCGTCACGGATCTTTACTGTCCAGATAAGCCCGTCCTCACTGACAGAATAATCTGTGGCAAGATCCATTCCAATAGACAGATCTTTGTTGGTAACAGTAAGTGTGCTCTGTATCAGAGGCTCATGAACATGCTCTCCGGCTCCCCAGCCATATGCAGGATCAAATCCCGCCTCCGGCTCAGAAGTTGCAGGCATGGTAACAATCACTTCATCCTTTGTTTTCTGTTCTGCTGCTGAAACCACTGTGCTGCTTCCGATCATGGAAACAGTCATACAGAAAGCCGCCAGCAGTGCCATTAACCGCTTTTTCATTTGATTTAACCTCCCTGATTTTCGTGTTTCATCAGTATAACATTGATTTTCGTCAGATTTAACCCTGTACGGGGGATATAAACCCATTCATATTTTGCATGGATAATCTGTTTTTTTCATACCTGTACATCCCCCTGGGAGGCTTGTTAAAATCTCTGACTTTGTTAAAATATAGTCAGCACAGAAAATTGTGTTATATGATGTCAAAGTCAGTGCACGACCTCCACTTATGATGCACTAACGATCCCATTAAAATACTCAGTCGCCCCCACCCGTAAAACGGGTGGCTCGACGGACGGCTATAAGCCTTTAATG
>ERZ894183.792-NODE-792-length-21669-cov-18.507403_pt1 | contig 21669 bp, 30 predicted proteins | sample MGYA00380279_ERZ894183 | MGnify/ENA primary metagenome ERZ894183 (study PRJEB32331, sample SAMN06328422) | human gut metagenome | biome: human gut microbiome; feature: stool | host: Homo sapiens | collected 2013-06-26 ... | reverse complement strand
CTCATTAACTTATCATAGAAGATCTCAATTTACAGACTTTTTTTCATACTCTCTAATTATTTTTATACTATACAGCATTTGTCTACCACTTCAAATATACAAAATTTAGAATGCACTTGTAAATGTGCTATTCTTTATTCAATCTCAAAATTTGCATAATCTGATAGCATGCTGGTTGTTCGAAATAACATCTCTTTTATGCTACTATTGAACGAATACTGGCCAATTTGCGTTTGATAATTATTACCGGAATACTCCTTTACAAAAAGCGCTTCATAAACTTCTCCTAATTTTGCTTCTATAGTCGTTAATGTTCTATCTTTGTCCTCTTCATTATAAGTCTCAGTTCTATTAAGTAGTTCATCAAAGAAATGATCTTTTAAACAATTCGATACCTCAATTAGTGGTACGTTATTTTTTCCACTTATAAATGCATTGTATTTATCTGAATCATATATCTTAATTCCTATCATAACCGGAATTATATAAAGTAGACAAAATTGTTTGGTACGTCCTTCTGAAAAGCTAAAATCGTATTTCCTGCTATCGTGCGTTGGTTCAAACGCGGCAATTTTAGTAAGTCTAATATATTTGGTTATTTCTCGTAATGAGAAATTATATGTGTCAATAACAGCTCCACAAACAATATCAAACGTATATTGTGAATTTTCAAAATCTATACTCTGGTAAAAACGACTTTTATCAGCAGGCGGTAAGGAAATCTGCAAATCAAAAAAACGATCTAAATATCTACAAGCGTTAAATTCATCACCATAATGTCTCTTAACTGTGTGTTGTAATTCATTAATATTAACCGAAAAAACAAACGTAATCCTATCATTTCCAAAATAATGTTTAATTCTTTCCAGCAATCTGACTGCATAGCTTGGTTTACATCTATCAAGTTCATCGACAAAAACAATAAGTCTGTTCCCTTTTTCAAGAAGCAATGAATCTAAAAACTCTTTTATCTGATTTTCTATATTTTTATACTTCGCCATTTCTTCAAATGGAGAGTCCTTTTTAAGATTCTCAATCAAATCGCTCCAATTTTTTCCTGTAAAAAATTCTAAAATGGAAGTTGCTTTTTTTATTAATCCAGTATCATTCTGTATCGAAAAATCTGAGGTTGCATTGATTAATATAGAATAAATTAATGACAACACCGGATCATCATCATTGTCATTCTCCCAAGCATCATAATATACACAAACTTGAGGTTGGAAATTAATTTCCTGTTTTCCAAAATATTTTTTGCTGTGATTTTTTATATTCATTATATCTTCTTCATGATTTGGCGTTATAAAATCATTATTAGCATCCAAAAACATTTTGATTTGTTTGACAAAAAAAGTTTTACCATTCCCCCAATTCCCGTCAAGGGCAATTGAACAGTTAGCATCAATAGCATTTAACATACTTACAAATCTAAAAATGTCATTGTTTCTCCCAATGGTGTCTTCTAAGTATGTTTTCAATAAATTATCATAATTTGGTTTCAACTCATATGATTTCATCCGTTCCTCTCCGTTTTCATCAAAATAACTTAAAAATCTGTAGATTAGTATTGGATTTAGTATTCTTCAACCGTTGAATCTATTTCCTTTACAACATCAATTTCTTTAACAATATATTCAGCCATTTCCTGATATTACTATACCAAGAAATGGCTACCTTATCAACAAAAATCAGAACCTGTCGAAATCCTCCTGCGTAGCCATCTGTGCAAACTTACACTCATCATTCCTGCTCTCTGCATACATATCATTAATCATCCCGATAGAAAGCAATTCCAGCTCCTGTATGGAAATCCCCAACTGAACACACCGCAAAAGGAACAGCGGCGTTGTCATCTTGCGCTCAGTCGGGCGGAGTTTTTTTTAGCCTCCACATCCGTCTGCACATTCAGCCCCCAAAGTTCAATCAGCTTTGGCAGTACCTGATATATGGAGAACGTATTGAACCCATCCAGCCATTCCTCCGGCGTGTCCGGAATTGAACCGTCCGCATGCTTTGCCATCACAAAAGCGATGTTCTCAAACATCTCCAAAGAAAACAAATCCAGATCGGACTCCCCTTCCTCAGAGCCTCCCACGCACTGTTCCAAAGCCCGCAGGTCCCTATAAATATCTCTCTGAAACTTCAAGCGATAAATCCTCGGTATGGCCGCCGAAGCCTTAAACAACACCTCCTGCCCGTCAATCTCAACCTTCCTGATTATGCTCATTTATCCGCCACCGCCTTTGCCATGGATTTCACTTCCGCAGTCTTACCTGCCTCCTGGTTCAGGGCAAGACTGGCCGGGGCCGGCGTCTCCGGCTCTGCCGCAGGCAGATACACCGCTTTATACCAGTCATCATACACTTTTGCCGCGGTTGCATCCCCTGTCTTCGCCTTCACATAACCGGATGCCAGCGGTCTTGCCTTCACCGTCAGCGTCTCCGTCTGCACCTCCCTGGACTCCTCATTGGTCTTGGATTCAATCTTAGGGCGGGAAGCAGAACAGTTATACAGCACATGCCGGATTTTCTTCACGTCCCCATCAAATTCAAACAGCAGGGCAAAGCTGCCCGTCTCCGCATTGCAGTTCTCCACCAGCACCTTATTGGTGTCCGCCTCTTCTTTCAGGATATCCGTCCGGAACGTCTCAGGAATCATCGCCAGTTCCAGATCCCCGTCATACCCCATATTGTTGTTGATGACATAATACTCCACCCCGTCCGCATAAAAGGACTCCGGCTCCCCGTTGGGGTCCAGGCTTAAAGACACCGCACCCGGCATCGCCACCGGGACTCCGAATGTGTCCGTCCCGTCTTCCGCCGCCGTCAGCGGAGCATAGTGGACATTGCAGATATTAAACTTCACTTTATTTCCCATTCCTCAAACCTCCATTTCATACAGAACCTCATACAGCCGTTCCGATTCAATCCACACTTCACTCCTGGCGTAAAAGATGCCATGGCTTTCCAGCACAGCCTCTACCCGCTCCTCCAGCTCCACAGACTTATAATCCGTGTACAGTTCAAGATGCAGCTTCCGCTTTTTAAAATAAGCAATCCCATCCGCCGCAAAATTCCGGGATTCCGGGTAAAGGAACACCAGAAACGGCGGCTCTGGGGACTGCCCCTCTGCAAAATGTCCATAGGCACATGGCAGTCCCATCTCCTCCGCCATTTTTAGTACCTGTTCATGTGTCAATGCGATAACCCCCGTTCCATCTTTTCCGTCAACTCCTCCGCTCCCCGCTGCTCTGCCGGGGCGATATGGGGAACCGCCTGTACCCGTCCTCCGCCCCGTTTCGCATGCCCATGTTCCAGGAGATGGGCAATCTGGTAACGGTCACGGCTGTGTACCACCATAGTCAGGGAATTGGCATTCTCCTGCACCTTCTTTGCCGCCCAGCTCTTCTTATATTTCCCGGTCCTCACCGGAGCATTGGCCTGAATGTCCTTTTTCACGGACCGGCTCACCTCTGTCACGCTCCGCTTCATTACCTCATTGGACAAATCCGCATATTCCTCCATGGACTGAGCAATGGCCTCCGCCATCCCGTCCACGCTCACCCTTCGATCCGTCATATCTTCACCTATTCACCCTCTCCGCCCGCAGCTTGATAACCTTATTTTGGAACTGCATAAAATCCACCAGAGTAATGTTATAAATATCCCCCCGGAACAGAATCCGGTACTTCGTGCTGTCCAGATCTTTCAATTCAGTACAGTACCGCACCAGAAAAAACAGGGATTCCTCCCGGTTCACCTGCGCCGCCTCCCAGTATTCCTTCCCCGAAAGGTTATTGGCATAGGCCCAGCAGGTGAAATAGTCCTCCCACTCATTCCGCTGGTTCCCGTCTTTATCCTTTCTCATCCGGTTCTGCTGGATGACAATCCTCTGCCGCCACTGCCCAATCCGCATCAGAACACCTCATCCCTCTGCCCGAACAGCAGGCATTTCAATGTCACCATCAAATCCTTAAAATCCGCCTGCTCCCGGTTTTCATACAGATAAGAAATCCCATACAGCACCGCCGTCCTGACCGGGTCCGGTACCTCCGCGCAGGGTTCAAAACTGCACCGCAGGATATCTTCACAAAGGCTCTCTGCCGTCCCGGAAAGGGCAAGGAGAAGTTCATCTTCGTCTGCGCTGTCAATCCGCACATACTGCTTGATTTCTTCTAAAGTCACAACCATCCGGCTCCCTCCTCCCTTCCCATGGTCAGGCATTAAGAAAACAGCTTCATCACCAAAGATTCCAGACTGTCTTTACGCCCCGGAGCCTGCCTTCATAGTCAGTGTCTTTACCGCCTCTGCCAGAATCAGCTTTCCGTCCACCCTCTGGCTTGCCAGGAATCCCACCTGCCCGTTTGCCGCAAACAGCTCATTCAAACGTTTAAAGCTCCTTCCCTGCCGGTCCGCAATCCAGTAATAAGAGAAATCCCCGAATGCCATGACCTTCGCCCCTGCCGCCAGCTCCGGCGCATAGGCAGACGTATGGTACGGACGGTTCAAAATCATATCCGGCTGCCCCGCCTGCACGGACGGCTGCCAGATATAATTCCCATTATTATCCTTCAACTTCCGCAGCGCCTTCACCGTAGTGTCATTCAGTACCCAATGGGCCTTCTTCCGGTACGGGGATTTCAAAGAATAGAACAGATCCATCACATCATCAAAAGTGATATTCGCCGTTGTGGTAGTCACCCCGTCTGAAGCGCCGCCTGTGGTATGGAAGATGCCCGTAGGTTTCCCGGTACCGTCTCCCACAAAAAAGGCTTCCTCTTCCTTGGAGCCAATCCTTCTCCCGAACTCCTTAGAGATATACGCCTCTAAATTAAACGCACTGTCATTCAGCAGTTCATCCGACACTTTCAGCATAGTCGCCACCTTATAAGCGCTGATCGCCACCTGCCCAAAAGCGTCATCCGATTCCGGGAACGCCCCTTCCTCATCAATCCAGGATGCCTCCCCTTTGCTCGCCACCACCGGAATCTTCCGGTCACCGCTGGAAGTATTGATGACCGTGGCAATGCTGCGGAAGAAGTTCTCCTCCTCCAGCGCCTCCACCAGTGTCCGTTCAAACTCATCCGGCACCAGGTATCCGCCCTCAGAATCCGTCCCCATCTGCAGGGCATTGTCTACGTCAAAAAAGTTCTTCCGCCTCATGGCATTCCAGAAAGTCTTTCTGTACTTATCCGATGCCCTGCCCTTCTTCTCATCCCCATCTGGGTCAGCGTTTGGCTTATTGGTAATAGGCGAGGAAGTGGGCTTGTTCAGCTCCGCATCAATGGCAGCCTGACGTTCCAGCCGCTCAATCTCCTTCCCCAGGTCTAACACGTCCTTTTCCATCTTCTCATACGTTTCCGAATCCTCCGCAGAAAGCAGCCCGTCATTCCCGCGCTTCGTATCCAGGAATGCCTTTGCCGCTTCCCACGCCTTCGCTCTCTTTTCCCTTAGTTCCAGAATCTTACTCATAATCAAATCCCTCCATAAATTTAATGTGTCAAAAGGTTCAGCCTCTTTTCTAACTGCTCCACAGGTGTCTTTCCTTCCTCCAGTCTCGGAATCAGCTTGGACAGCAGCGAATTAGCCACCGCCGCCCGGGAGAACATCATGCCCTCCACACCAATTCCATCTGCCTTATCCTCCTTATCTTCCGCACCGCCGCCCAGAATCCCGTCCGCAAAGCCAAGCTCCACCGCCTTCTTCGCATTGAACCAGCTCTCCGCATCCATCAGGTGGGAAATCCTCGCACGGCTCAACCCCGTTTTAATCTCATAGGCGTTCATGATACTCTCCTTCACTTCATCCAGCATCTCCCCGGCCTTCTGCATCTCCTTGGAATCCCCGATGGCAATGGTCATGGGATTGTGGATCATCATCATGCCCACCGGGGACATCAGCACCGAAGTCCCGGCCATGGCAATGACAGAGGCCGCCGAAGCCGCCAGCGCATCCACCTTCACCGTCACATCTCCCTTGTACTCCATCAGCATGTTGTAAATCTGCGCCGCCGCAAACACGTCCCCTCCTGGAGAATTGATCCAGACCGTGACATTCCCTGCTCCTGCATTCAGTTCCTTTTCAAACAGCTTCGGAGTCACTTCATCCCCATACCATGTTTCATCCGAAATCTCCCCATTCAGAACCAATGTCCGCTCCCCGTCCGTCTCATTCCGAATCCAGTTCCAAAACTTCCGCTTCATACCAAACCTCTCTTTCCATTTCCGGGCATAGAAAAAGCCAGCAGATGATTTCCTTTTTCACCTGTTGGCTCCTGCCCCTGACCTTTATTCTGTTTTACTTCAAAATCTATCCTCTGTCGATTCACTATCCTGTTTCTATCCGACACCCTCATCTCCACTATTCTTTCCGGCAAACAGCCCGGCATCTTTCAGCTTCGTCATGTTCCCGTTGATCAGATACAAATCCCCGCCTTCCTCTGCCGGAATCAGGTTCATATCCTCCATTTCCCGGATATCATTCCCGGACAGCCAGCCATTCTGTCTTCCAATGGAATATCCCGTCATCCGGCTCTGGTAATCCCCACGGAGCAGACCGTCCACATTCAGCTTTATAAAATACTCATTCTTCTCCTGGGGCAGAAGCAGTGCCCTCTGCAGGGACTGTTCCCACCGGATTACCCACGGGTCGAGCGTATACTTCACAAACTCCAGCGACTGTTGCTCAATGTTTGAAAAGCTGGATTTCTCCAAATCCCCCACCATATGGGGCGGAATCCGGTACAGCCTTGCAATCTCGTTGATCTGGAACTTCCTCGTCTCCAGAAACTGCGCTTCCTCCGGCGGAATCCCAATCTGCTGGTATTTCATCCCCTCCTCCAGCACAGCCACCTTCCCGGCGTTCTTGGAACCGCCATACACCGAATGCCAGCTCTCCCGCACCTTTGCCGGGTCTTTCAAAACTCCCGGATGTTCCAAAACACCGCCGGGATTGGCTCCGTTCTCAAAAAATGAAGCCCCATATTCCTCACAGGCCAGTGTCATCCCCACCGCATTCTTCGCCATGGCAATGGGAGAATACCCCACCAGCCCGTCAAAACCAAGGCCGGGGATATGCAGCACATCCTGCTGCCGCAGGTACACCCTGCCATATTCCTTAAAGTTTGGGTTCTCGTCACTGTTCCGGGTATAAATATAATAAAGCTGCCCGTTTTCATCCCGGTCAGCCTCCATCTTATCCGGCAGGAGCGGATATAAAGCAAGCACCCTGCCGTTCCCATCCCGGATAATCTGCGCATAAGCATTTCCCCATATCAATAGATGACTCATCAGCGTCTCCCGGAACACAAAGGAAGTCATCTCCGGGTTCGGCTCATCATGGAGCAGATGGTACAGCGAATGGTCATACACCCGTTCCTTCCCCGTCTCCGTATAACGGTACAAATGGACAGGCAGAGATGCCACCGTCTCCGCCAGAATCCGCACACAGGAATACACCGCCGTGGTCTGCATGGCTGTCCGCTCATTCACACTTTTTCCGCTGGTGCTCCTCCCAAAGAGAAAGGAATATGCCGAACCTCCGCAGCTGTCCTTTGGCTTATCCCTCGCGCCCCGGATGCCTAAAATGGATGGTAATTTCATACACGCCTCCTAAAAATGGGTAAAAGAAAAGCACCTCCGAAGAGATGTCTTTCCCAAAAAACCTTATGAATTTTACTTACTGAACAACTGAAAATCAGTTATTTCTCTCAATCTTATTGCTTATAAAATAATTTGCAATTTCAAAGGCCTTCACCCGCCTCTTTGCCAGGGTAATCTGTGATTTGTACCGCTCCACATTTTCTTTTGCCTCAAAAGTCTTTATCGTTTCCCTTAATTTGTGTAGCGTCGAATCAATCTGTCTTTGAGCCTCCACTAACTCGTCTTTTGAGAATTCCATTTCCACCTCCGCAAAATAAGAACTATTCGTACCGGCATTCTGAAATATAGCGGTATATATTATCTAAAAAAATAACCATTTATGCTATCATGTTGTAAAAATCATAGCCGATAGAACACAGAACGTAAAAACTAAGCAAATTCTGCCTTATTTTGTTAGTTTTGTACTCATATTATCGCTTACTCTTTCCAATAAATTCAAATTGAAATTCAGCGTTTTCTGTGCTTCGTTTAAATCCAATACATGCTTATGGAAATAATCACGTACAATAATTGCAGCAAAGCACTGTGCTTGAACCGTTTTGGCCTTTTCTAATTCATAATGAATATTACCATAACTATGTGCTGATGGATTTCTCAAATCAAAAAACAGCTTATAATAAAAATCAAAATATGATATATTTGCTTTTTCAAAGATACTATCTGGATCAATACCTGTTAAGTCAATCCATTTTTCTTTATGTCTAAATACTGCTGTTTGCTTCTTAGAATTAGGAGGTTCACCCAATATTCCTTCCACACTTCTACACGCTTGAACTATTGCTGCCTCCATATTAGGGATTATTGCTGCGTGTTCCCATATTTCCGGCTCCTCAGATAAATGGTCATGATAGGGGTGACTACTCAACTCACAAATCAAGCAAATATAATGTTGTGAAAATGAGTTACATAACATCATTAGTGCTGTGTATGCTTTGTCATCACGCAACATCAATTCAATTTCAGGTGCAAGATTTCCAATGTCGGTTGCTTTTATAATTCTTCCACTCTTTAAGTATATTTCATCAAACTGCGCAAGATTGTTAAACACTTGTTCTGATAAGTTTTTATCCGAATCAAAATAATAAATCCATCTATATTCATACCAATCCGATGAAATCCCTTCAAAAGCGTCAGCATACTGCATTGCCATCCATATAACGCTACCTGCATTCTTCCAAAAAGGTATATCTTTAACTTTCAAATCTACATTTATTACGATTGCTGAGTTTTCATCTTTGTCATGTGTCCACACAAATAACTTTTCATACTCTGTTTCAAATAATACATTCATCTCTCCTACTTTAGGATTAAAGCTATTTTCGATTAATAGTCCTTTAAGATAAGCATTTTTACACACATCGTTAGGTGGATTAGGTGGATACTTCTTTTCTAATTCAGCTTGTTTTTCGATTTGGTAATCAACCCAATCTTTTATAACCTTTCTAAATTCATCCCCCATAGTCATTTTCCTCTTTATGGTAAAATATTATTTATACGTTTCCTAAAATGGAAAAATATCAATTCACAATCTCATAAAAATCAAATTTTCTTCTCTCAGTATAACATGAATCCCCCCATCTTAAAACACCAAAATCCCTCTGTCATCATAAACACTTCCACCATTATTTCCTTCATTTCGTATTGCCCGGTCAAGCGCCATCACCGCAGCCACAGCCCCGTCAATCTTCTCCGTGGACTTCTCCTTATCCGGTTTGATATTTCCCGCCGGGTCTGTCCGCACAAAGATATTATCCATCATCCACCGCAAAACCGGATGTCCTCCATGCGCAATCTTCTTTTCCAGCACCAGTTCCATCAACCGCTTACTCGGCGGTGACATATCCTTAAACCCCTGCCCGAAGGGAACCACAGTAAACCCAATCCCCTCCAGGTTCTGCACCATCTGCACCGCTCCCCAGCGGTCAAAGGCAATCTCCCTAATATGAAACTTCTTCCCCAGCCCATCGATGAAATTCTCAATAAAACCATAATGGATTACGTTCCCCTCCGTGGTCATCAGACATCCCTGCTTATCCCACACATCATACGGTACATGATCACGTCGCACCCGAAGCCTCATATTCTCCTCCGGTATCCAGAAATACGGCAGGATAACATATTTCTCCGCATCATCCCTCGGCGGGAACACCAGCACAAAAGCCGTGATATCAATGGAACTGGACAAATCCAGTCCTCCATAGCACTCCCGGCCAAGCAATTCCCTCTCATCCACCGGAAATGCACAGGCATCCCACTTCTCCATCTGCATCCAGCGCGTAGACTGCTTCACCCACTGGTTCAACCGGAGCTGCCGGAAAATATTCTCCTCCGCAGGATTATCCTTGGCGCTCAGGTACGCATTCCTTACTTTCTCTATATCAATGGTGTGTCCAAGGGACGGATTGGCTTCATACCACACTTTTTCTGAAGACCAGTCCGCATCATCAGAAGCGCCATAAATCACCGGATAAAAAGATGGGTCAATTTTCCTCCCAAGAATAATATCCTCTGCCTTCTGATGCTGCTCAAAACACACCGAATTTCTGTCTGTCCCCGCTGTTGTTATCAGGAAAAACAGCGGCTGTGTCCTGGCATCACCGGAGCCTTTCGTCATAACATCAAACAGCTCCCGGTTTGGCTGTGCGTGTAGTTCATCAAAAATTACGGCATGGACGTTTAAACCATGTTTCGTATAGGCTTCAGCGGAAAGCACCTGATAAAAGCTATTGGTTGGCTTATATACCAGACGCTTCACGGACATGACTGGCTTAATCCGCTTTTTCAATGCCGGGCACTGATCCACCATATCCACAGCCACGTCAAACACAATAGATGCCTGCTGGCGGTCTGACGCACAGCCGTAAACCTCCGCGCCCCACTCCCCATCGCCACACGTCATGTATAAGGCAACTCCAGCGGCCAGTTCCGATTTCCCGTTTTTCTTCGGAATCTCCACATAGGCGGTGTTATACTGGCGATACCCGTTTTCCTTCACTGTGCCGAACACATCCCGGATAATCCTGTCCTGCCATGGGAGCAGCTCAAACGGCACGCCCTGCCACCGCCCTTTCGTGTGTTTCAGACAGTTAATAAAATCCACGGCGTAATCTGCCTTCTCCCTGTCAAACATCAGCACCCACCGCCTTTGAACAGGAGCAGTTCCATAGCGTCATTTTCCTTATCTTCTCCCGTTTCTGATGTAATCCGGCTTCTGGCAGACGGGGTAAGCCCGAACTGTTCACAAAAACGGTTCATGATTTTCAAATAAGTCTGTGCAATGGAAACCTGTGGAACCTGCTGCCAGTAACCGGACGGGGTTTTTACAATAGTGCCGTGCTGGGTGATGAATTCTTCCGCTTCCTTCCACCGGGCATAAGCCTGGCAATACCCGGCAAAAGCGGCCATGTCAATCTCAGTCAGGATGCCGAGCTGCTCCAGTTGCTTCGCCATCCGTTTCCATTCCTTCTTTGCCTCGTCCTCCAGCCAGGAAGGGCAGCGGGGCGCTTTCTTCTCCGGCTTCGGCTCCTGTGTATTTAAGCTCCGCTTCCCCGGATTCCCCTCCAGTACCTTGACTGCCGTAGGCTTTGGTTTTCTTCCACTCTGCGCCAACGACCACACCTCCTTCCCGCCTATGAACACCTTTTAGGGTAAATGAAAAGAGCCTCCGAAGAAGCCCCTTTCATCTAGTCCAGCCGTAACCTGTTATATTTTCTTGCTTTCCGTTTCAGATTTCGCTTCCATCTGCGTATCGTTACCGCTTTCCTGTGGTTTCTGGAAAAAGTATAATCATCCAATACATATTTTCCATGGTGTTCCCGTTCCCCGTATGCACGCATCCACTTCATCCTTTCTCTAAGGCAGAGAGACTTTCCTGCCTCCCCGCCCGGTTTTTTCATTTGCTTAAGTAATATTCCTTCGCCCGTTTCAGGCACCATTCCATCGCCCTGCCGCCGTCCTGGAATTTCTGCTCTGCTTTTTCGCAGAAGTTTAAGCGGCATTCTTCAATCCCGCCCCCGGCTTCCTCCGGTGTTTCCACAAATTCGTAAATCTGTGCCGTAAATTCATCCCTGTATGCGTTGTCCGTCACCAGCACCAGCGGCCCGTATTGCAAAACCGCCCCGTTTGTTACGGAATCCATCATGCTGAGCTGCTCCATCGTGGTAAACTCCTGTGTGTTCATCATTGAAAATATCCTCCTCTTCTTTTCGTCATAGTGTGCGGAAAAGCTGTCATTGGCAGGTTTTCCGTTGGTAGTGACATGTTACCTCTGAGTGCGGACATTATCCAGTCAATCCGGAGCCATAAATCCACCAATCTTCAACCATAGATTTTGTGCATTCTACAGCAGTTTTCAAAATGGACAGAAGAAAAAGGCCGGCTTCCTCCGGTCCTTTTCCTCTGTCCGTTTTCCAGAATTCCCTATGCGAATTCAATCGTCAGCATCCCCCTGCTTCCAAGGAAATAGCTGTTTTGGATATTGGGGTCTTCAAAAAACGTCTCCTTTGCTTCCTGAATCATTTCTTTCAGCCGTTCTTCCCCTACCAGTTCTTTCACAGCTTTGCGTGTGGTTTTCTTGCCATCCAGATAAAAATTTGTTCTCATGTGCATTTCCTCCCTGTGGTTTTGTTTTCCGAAGTTTTTTTCCCTTTCGGTAGTACACATGTTACCTCTGAACGCATACATTATCCAGTCAATTCAGCATCATAAATCCACCAAAGAATTGCGAAGGGATTCGTCTGTTTTATGGTGTTCCGAAGAGATCCTGCTAAGTAAAATCCACCATCCGCAAGGTACGGCACACCCTTTTATAATCCCCGTGTTGAAGGGTATCCTTCCCCTGATGCCGGACTTTCCGATTCAGTGTTTTCCGATTCAGGGAAAGACCCCTTTTCAGCTCTCTCCTCATGCTGTCCGGTCCATGTCCTCTGTACCAGCAGTTCTGTTTCTCACTGGCATTCCCGGATAATCTCTCCTGTACCATTTTTTAGTCTCCTCCTCCATTTTCTCCGCTGATTTTATATGCTTCTGTCAGTATTTCCATAGGAAAACCGTACTTCCTGTATGCCCGCTCCAGCACACCATAATATCCTTCACTTGGTTTCCCATACTCCCGGCTTTCATCCATAATGTAAGCCATGGCAGTTACCCGTTTCCCAGCCAGATCAATCTCCAAATCCTTTTTATAGTAGAACACCTGGTATCCCTCGTAGCGGTCAAGTCTCTTTTCATCTTCTTTTTCAATGGTCCAGACAAGGACAGGCACCCGGCTGCCTTCCTCCGGCTCGATGGTAGCATATGCTCCTGTCTTGGAGCCCTTAAACAGGAGGCGGTAATCCTCCAGTTCTGTTCTGCCCAAAAGCTGCGCCGTGGGGCAGCGGTAAACCATCTGCCCCTCATCCATGTTGCTGCCGTAAGCAATGTAGTATTTTTCCATCTTTTATCTTCCTTTCCAACTTATAGTGAGGCTTCCCTCCTACCACCCCAAGGGCGGTCCGCGCCGCCCGGTGTGGAAAAAGTATGTAATCTACGCTCCATGCCTCCATGCCGAATTACCTTCCAGATTTTTAAGGAAATGCAGGCGGCAGGTTTTGAATTCATCCCCGATCAGCCCCAGCCGGAGCATCCAGCACCGGAAAGCGTATTTTTCGTTGTCCGTCTCCGTCCTGCGGGAGGAGGCTTTTTTCTGCACCAGCGCCTGATGGGTGACCGCCAGGCAGAACTGGATGTAGGCTTTTACCTCTCCGGCATGGAGGGTGCTGTTAAAAAGCCGGAATTCCACGGTTCCTTTGGTGAAGGTGGCATGAAGGTTCAGTCCATGGTAGCGTGTCCTGTTGTAATGCTGGTTCCTCTCGCTGCCAGGCTCCTGCGCATACCAGATATCCTTGAGCTGTTCCATTGTCTTAGGCTTTTTCCGGTTGATGGTTGTGATCAGCTCTTCGTTCACCTTTTTGCAGTACCAAAGCCTGTCCAGGTCAATCCGCAGGGCTTTGTAGAGGATATCCTCCTTACTTGCCATGATATTTACGATATTCCGAAGAGTCTGCGGGGTAAAAAGGGAGGCATCCACATGGATATGGATTCCGCATTTCTCATTGACCAGGGCTTTCCTGTGCCGGAGCTGCCGGATAATTTCTTGCAAATCCGGTATATCATCGTAGGTGAGAATGGGGCTGACAATTTCGCATTTATAAGTGTCATCCGCCGCCTGGATTCTTCCCCGCACTTTCTTCTGTGCGGTGATGCTGGAGTCGTAGGTTGCTTTCCATTCCCGGCCTTTTCTGTCCTTCGCCCCATAGGTTTTGTAGTAGGTCCCGATGTAGTAGCTCTCTGTCCTGAAATGTCCGGCTATCACCGCTGCCGCTTCTTCCCTCGTAATGCCTGTCATCTCTATCTCAATCCCGAATTTCTGTGTTCTCATATATTCCTGCGCCTCCTGTGCTTTCTTCGTTTTCTTTTCGTAGTCTATTAATCACTCTGAAAGCACATATTATCCAGTCATTTCGGCGCATAATGTACACAAAGATTTTGGAAAAATCCGCCCGGCAATCGTGTGTTTTTACGGGTTCCTTCTATGGTATATAATAAGGTGGAAAACACTGTGTCTAAGCTGCTTCTGTCGGTTCCGGCTTCTCCCCGTTGCCGCCCGTTTCCTCCAAAACCAACTCTGCCAAGGTTTCCCCGGCTCCGGCAGTTTCTCCGCCGCCCTCCCCCTCCTGGGCTTCCTGTTCCGCCAATTTCTTCGCCTCCGCCCTCTGCTTTGTCCGCACCTTCGCCCGGTCAATGTCTGCCTGTGTGCGGAAAGCGGAATGCCCCTTCAGGTTTTCCATCAGGGCATTACGGCTCTCCTTCATATCCTTGCCGCCAAAGCCGATTCTAAGGAGCCAGATGCGCATGTAGTATTTTTCATTTTCCTCAATGCGCTCCTCCGGATCAATCCGCTTCTGCTCCCTGGCCTGCTTCATCATGGCAGTGGCTAAATCCGACCAAGCCTTTACCTTCACCGCATCCTCCGTGTAAGGAAAGCGGAAAGTAATCTTTTCTTCTGAAATTCCAATCCCTCTCATACCCTCTGCATATGCAAGGAGAGAGTCTTCAACCTCCTCCATGGTTTCGCTTTCATTTCCTTCCAACTCCTCCACCAGACTGTCCGGGATACAGAAGGTCTTTTCCCCTATCGACTGGTTGATAAGGTACTGCCTGCTGTGGATGAGGAAAATGAGGTTTTTCATGTTCAAAGCCGTCAGCCCCTCTGCCGGGAGCGCCACGAGAAGTTTACCCTCGTCCGTTTCCGGTGCGTCCACAAATCCCCTCTCCACCAATCCTGTCAGGAGCATCTCCGCTGTTTTTTCATCTTCCGTCTCCACAGTTCCTGCCCGGTCAATGATGCAGTTTCCCACCTGGAAGTTACAGGATGGGACTCCGAGGTACTTTGAGGGCGTGTTCAGAATCTCTGCGGCTGCCTTCACAACATCTTTCCTGTTCTCTGCGTTCGTCTTAATCTTCATATGGCTTTCCTCCGTTCTTTTTGAGCCTTGTTTTTTGGTACTACATTAATCACTCTGAACGGGTGTAAAGTCAAGGAAATCACGCATCTTTTCCTTTTATTTTTCCGATGTTTCACGGCTCTCCGGCAGCGCCATTGCCACCGCATAAGACACGGTTGCCGTGACTGCATTCCCTGCCTGCTTGTAAAGCTGGGCATCAGAATTGACCGCCCTGGCCCGCTCAAACAATTCATCCGGAAAACCCTGCAGCCTGAAACATTCACGGGGTGTCAATCTGCGGATTCTGCCGCATTTCATTACTGTTCCCATCTGGCATCCTGTATCCAGTGTCTGGGAACAGCCTTTGCCAACCCTGCCACGGCGCGTACTACTTTTTGGATAAGCAAGGCAGATTCCATCACCGGGATGTGCCATGTCGTATCCCTGCTTTGTTCCATTACGGACAGGAACTTCTACTCCGGCATCACATTCATCAGTGCTCTTATTACATAGGTACACACCGTGCCGGTCCTGCCCGGTCAGCGTGAACATCGGCTCCCCCTCTTCCTTCATCCGTCTGCCATTCTGCCGCTTCTCCATCCTGTCAGGCGTGATTACTGCATGGGCTTCCAGCACACCGGAATTACAGGCATTATGGTTTGTGACACCTGCCGTATACCGGGAAGTCAGGTAGTGTGCATCCTCCGTGATTTTCGGGTGGTCAAGTGTCTGGTCAATGAACACCTTTGCCCCTTCCCCCTTGTTGGTAGTAACAGAAGGTGCCAGTCCACGGGCATCATATACGCTTCCATTCATCCCCCTGCCGCTGGGGTTGACATTTCCGACACAATAAAGTCCGGTATTCGCTCCCATGCCGCCGCCATTTGCTCCAAGTGTCACAGAAACTCCCTCCGGGTCATATACCCGGTATCCCTGCATCCCGCCTATAACTTCTTTAAGAGTTCCTCCGTCTTTTCCTGTGACAAATAAAATTTCTCGCTCACCTCTGCTTCTAAGATTTGCGATAAAGAACACCCGCTCCCGGTTCTGGGGGACTCCGTGGTCTTTGGAGTTAAGCACCTGCCATCTTGCGTCATACCCTGCTTCGTCCATTTCAGACAGAACGGCGGCAAAATCGAAGCCTCCATTAACCGAAAGCAGGTTCTTAACGTTCTCAACAAGTAGGTATGTGGGTTTATCACTTTCTTTTTTGCCTTTGACAAGGTCAATGATGCTGTAATAGATTCCACTTCGCTTGCCGGACAGTCCCCGCTGTTTTCCGGCAATGGAGATGTCCTGGCAGGGGAAACCAAATGTCCAGATATCTGCATATGGGATATCCCCCTGCCTGAGTTTTGTAACGTCATCCGCTTTCCACTCCCCTTCTGTGTCATACATGGCTTCATAGGAAGCCCTTGCGTATTTGTCATATTCACAATAACCGATGCACTTATGCCCAGCCGCCTCCAGCCCCAGCCTGAATCCACCGATACCGGAGCATAAATCAAGGAAGGTCAACTGCTTCATCGGCGGCACCTTCCTTTTCTAAGTCTGAATATTTTCTTTTCTCTCCGCCCCGGATGACAAACACATCCTCTGCGGAGCCTTTCTGTTCGATATATCTCTGTACAATCACATCCACGAATTTCTCATCCAGTTCCGCCATATAGCAAATCCGACTGGTCTGCTCACATGCAATCAGCGTGGAGCCGGAACCTCCAAAGGGGTCCAGCACAATGCAGTTGCTCATACAGGAATTCTGGATGGGATATGCCACCAGTCCCACTGGCTTCATGGTCGGATGATCTTTTGACTGCTTCGGACGGTCAAACTCCCAGATAGTGGTCTGCTTCCGGTCCGAATACCAGTTGTGCTTCCCGCCCTTCTTCCAGCCGAACAGTACCGGCTCATGCTGCCACTGGTAGGGGCTTCTTCCCAGCACGAGGCTCTGTTTCTTCCAGATACAGCAGCCGGAGAGATAGAATCCGGCATCATAGAATGCTTTGCGGAAATTCAGCCCTTCCGTGTCCGCATGGAACACATAGATGGAAGCATCCGGCTCCATGCTCTGTTCCATATTTACAAATGCGGCAAAAAGGAACTGATAAAACTTCCCATCCTCCATATGGTCATTTTGGATATTCCCGGCAGTTCCCTCATAATTCACGTTATAAGGCGGATCTGTCACCACAAGGTTTGCTTTCTGCCCTGCCATCAACACCTCGTATGTCTCCGGCAAAGTGGAATCCCCACAGATTACCCGGTGCCTGCCTAACAGCCACACATCCCCTTGCTTTGCCAGTGCAGGCTTCTGAAGCTCCGCCTCCACGTCAAAATCATCTTCTGTGATTTTCTTATCATGTACCACATTGAATAACTGCTCAATCTCCGGCGGCTCAAAGCCTGTGAAAGACACATCAAAATCCGAAGCCTGCAAATCCTTAATCAAATCCGCCAGCAGCTCCTTGTTCCATTCGCCCGTGATTTTATTCAGAGCGATATTCAATGCCTTCTCTTTGTTCTTGTCGATATCAATGACGATACAGTCAATTTCCTCATATCCCAAATCGGAAAGCACCGTCACCCGCTGGTGTCCGCCGATAATAGTCATATCGGAATTGACAATCACTGGCTCCACATATCCAAACTCCTGGATGGAGTTTTTGATTTTCTCATATTCCTTATCACCGGGTTTCAGCTTCTTCCTCGGATTATAGGAAGTCGGAACCAAGTCCGCTATCCTTACTTTCTTAAATTCCATCCTCGTCCCTCCAGAACCGGTCTTTGATGTAACAGTTATGGCTACAATACTTTTGTTTCCGGCTTCCATTGACTTCAAATTCCTTTTTGCAGTAAGCGCACGCCTCTATATGGGTGTGTTTTCTCTGTGCCGCCTCCGGGTGCAGCTTCCACCATGCGCGCCTGCATTTGTCTGAGCAGAACCTTCTCGGCCTGCCGTTCCCCGGCTGGCTGATTTCTTTTCCGCAGCAGGCACAGGCTTTTCCGCACGCCAAGCGTTCCTGCATATTGAGTGCCATAGCTCTGGCATAGCCGTCCATCCCTTTTGCCTTACAGAAATTCCTTACAATATCACGGGACAGCCCAACCGCCGCCCCTATTGCCCGGTAGCCCTGCCCCCGCATCCTCAGTTCCTTTATCTGAGCTGCCTGTGCATCGGTCATCCTTTCACACCTCCAAATATAAAAAAGCAAAAAAACCGCTCCTTTGAAATGGTTTCCCAGCTTCAAAACACGGGATTTCCGGTACTTTTCGGCAAAACCTTTCCTGCCTTATTTTGCGAAAATCCTATGTTTATGTATGGAAATGCTCCGGGGTTTCTATCCCCCCTGCCGATTTATGCGAAAATTCACGTTTTAGGGGGCGGCGGTTTCCAGAGGGCTGGGTTCCAGTGATTCAGACCGCCCCTCCCCTCGGCGAATTTCCCCGGATCCAGCCATAACCTGCACAATCCATGGGACAAATCTTTGTGCAGTTCATGCCTCTGAATTGACTGGATAATTATCCGAATACGATTTAACATGGCACTACCAAAACCAAAGGAGGCAACCGCTTATGAAATCAAAGAAAATGAAAGTTCTTTACAGCGCACGAGCAAGGCAGGCTCAATATGTCTGGGGCAGGGAAAGCTACTACACTGCTACTCCTAAGATTTCCATGGAGGGAAAATGGCTGGAGGCTCTCGGCTTCCACATCGGAGATGCCATCGAGGTGTCCTATGAGGATAACTGCATCCGCATCACACCTGCGCCTCAGCCTGTCATGGTCTGTGAACCTCAAGCACCGTATGGAGAAGCGCCCGGCAAACGCAAAGCAAAGAAATAATGTTCACATCCAACGAGCACTCTCTCCTGGCCTCGTCCTATTTCAAACTCATCCGGCAAACGGATGCCTTCTACGAAATCCAGTCTCGCTGCACCGGGCATTGCTGGATTATCCAGAAACCATACTTTTACACAAAATATCCCGTCCGCATCTACCACAAACACTCCAAAGGTATACCTTATTACCACAGGCATGGACACGCCTTCACTGTCCGCTCCGCCATCCGGCAGATACAAAATCATGACCAGTTCCAATTAAATGGCAGGCGGCACATTACTACCGCCTAGAGGAAAAGCCCCTAGGAATCTCCCAAGGCTTCTCTCTGTCAGTATTTGTACTCCTGATAACGGTCCTCCGTCATGGTCTTGCTGTCATGGCAGTTCTTACACAGAGCCTGCCAGTTCTCTTCATCCCAGAACAATCTGTCATCCCCACGGTGCGGCACAATATGATCCACCACAGTTGCCTTCACCAGTCTTCCCTGTTCCCGGCACCGGACACACAGCGGGTGTGTTTTCAGGAACCTGCTTCTTGCGATACGCCATCTTCTGTCATACCCACGTCCGGAAGAAGATGCCCTGTCACTACAATGCAGCACTCCATGTTCTTCACAATAAATCCCATCTGTCAGCTTCGGGCATCCCGGATGACGGCAGGGCTTCTTTGGCTTTGTCGGCATTTTATCCATCTCCTCTCCTATGTACCGGACAGGGTGAAAGGATGAAGCCCCTGTCCACGCAAAGGCAAAAGAAAAAAGCCCCATGGATTTTCCACAGAGCTTCTTACAGTTCTTCGCAGTTTAAGGATAACACAGATTCCAATAAACTTTCAATAAACTCTTTGTCTACACTTAGTCTACCATCTGTCTACCGTCCCTAATCCAGCATATAGTTTTCCGTGTTCTGTTCTCTCATACCATAAATCCCTTCCAATTCCTCGATTGCTTTTTTCCTGTATTTTCCTATCATAGCATGGCTGACATTGTATTTACCCATCAACTCCTGCCAGCTCATCTGCCCCAGCACCATATCCTTCAATACCTGGGACTGTTTTCCGCTCAGCCTGTTCATTGCGTATTCAAAAAACTCCACTTCCTCTTTCACCGATTTGTACCGCTCAATCAGATAGTCAAACCAGTCATCATCCAGCCTTTCTTTAACCTGGCGGTAAATGATGGCTGTTTTTCCTGTCTTATCAGAAATCCCGCTGGTCTGCACTTTGTCTCCTTGTGGATGGGAAAAGCACAGGCTTTCTATCACATCATCATATAGCACGCCCTCAAAGCGGCTGAGTTCAAATTCCAGAATCCCTATATCTCTTTTCCATTTATCATAATCCTTAAACAATTTTTCCACATCCATCCTTCCAACCTCCAATCCTCACTCTCACCGCATCCACCAGCGCCGACTGCCCGCAGTCCTTTTTCTCCAATGCCGTCATCACCCGTTCATCCAGTGTATCCTTTGCAATCAGATGATGGATAACCACCATTTCTTTCTGCCCCTGCCGCCACAGTCTTGCGTTCATCTGCTGGTACAGTTCTAAAGACCAGGTCAGCCCGAACCAAATTAATGTGGAGCCTCCGGCCTGCAGGTTCAGTCCATGTCCGGCCGAAGCCGGATGGATGACCGCAACAGGGATTTCCCCTGCATTCCATTTCCTGAAATCCTCTGCGGCATCCAGTTCAGCCACTCCAAGCCTCTCCCGAATTCTTGCCAAATCATGCTTATACCAGTAAGCAACAAGCACAGGCTTTCCATTCGCCGCTTCCACCAAATCTTCCAGGGCTTCCAGCTTCCGGTCATGGATGTATTTTACCGCTCCGTTCTCATCATAGACCGCCCCATTTGCCATCTGCATCAACTTGTTGGACAGTCCGGCGGCATTTACCGCATCAATATCACCTTCCTCATATGGAACCAGCATGTCTTTCTCAAGTTGATGGTATAGATTCATTTCTTTTTCGCTCATGGCAACCACCACCCGGTTATAAATGCATTCCGGCATTTTCAGATAATCTGCTGCTTTCATACTAATGCAGATATCTGAAATCAAACTATAGATTGCTTCCTCCGCTCCCTCTCTCGGCTTGTAGGAGTAAACCATTTCCCTACTCCGCTTATCTGGCACAAAAAACCGTTCCCGGTAACCTCCGATAAACCGCCCAAGCCTCTGCCCCATATCCAAAATCTCAACCTCCGCCCACAGGTCAATCAAGCCATTGGGAGCAGGTGTTCCCGTCAGTCCCACAATCCGCTTCACGCAGGGCCGTACTTTTTTCAATGCCTTAAACCGCTTCGCCCGGTGTGATTTGAAAGAAGACAGCTCGTCAATCACCACCATATCAAAATCCCACCCACCATGTGCCACCAACCACTCTACATTTTCCCGGTTAATGACATATAAATTGGCTTTCTGGTTCAGTGCTGTTATCCGTTCCCTCTCCGAGCCAAGAACCTCTGACATCGCAATCCCCTGCAGGTGTTCTCACTTCTCCAGTTCCCCCGGCCAGGTGTCTCTCGCTACCCGGAGCGGCGCTATCACCAGAACCTTCCTGACCTCAAAGTAATCCAGCAATAGTTCCCATATGGCAGTCAGGGTAATCACCGTCTTTCCCAAACCACAATCTAGTATGACTCTATTTTAATAAGTTTACATTATTATCCTGAAATGGTATAATAC
>ERZ894183.789-NODE-789-length-21727-cov-35.987818_pt1 | contig 21727 bp, 16 predicted proteins | sample MGYA00380279_ERZ894183 | MGnify/ENA primary metagenome ERZ894183 (study PRJEB32331, sample SAMN06328422) | human gut metagenome | biome: human gut microbiome; feature: stool | host: Homo sapiens | collected 2013-06-26 ... | reverse complement strand
TGGCCTAGCATTAAAGGCTTATAGCCGTCCGTCGAGCCACCCGTTTTACGGGTGGCTCGACTTAAACGACTGTATATGCTCCGTCAATTACGATATCTGCTCCTGTGGTATATCCGGCAGATTCACTGCATAGCCAGATGATAGCTCCGCAAAGCTCTTCTGGTTTAGCCATACGATGCATGGGGAACAAAGGCTGCCATGCTGCCATGAGTTCTGGTTCTACAAAGTCTGGATCTACAGACATTGGTGTTGCTACATATCCGGGGCTTATAGAGTTTACACGGATATTTTTGTCAATCCATTCAATTGCAAGGCTTTTTGTCATATGGATAACACCAGCTTTGGAAGCATTATAAGCAGCCTGGCATTGGGGAATATTTACAATATGTCCGGACATAGAAGCTATATTTACAATACTTCCTCTGAAATTATTGGAAATCATGATACGTGCGGCTTCGCGACAGACAATATATTCTCCTGTGAGATTAATATCCAGACATTCTCTCCATTCTTCCACAGAAGCTTCAAAAGCATCCTTGTGGTAACATACGCCGGCATTATTGACTACAATATCCAATCGCCTATAGATGTCCATGATTTTATCCATTCCTTTTTTTACACTGATTTCATCAGTGGCATCAGCAATAATATCTAAAGCCTTTCCCCCTTCTTTTTCAATTAATTTTACTGTTTCAGCAGCTCCTGAACGGGAGAATATGGCAATATCAGCTCCTGCTCTGGCTAATTCTCTGCAGATTACCTGACCGATTCCTCGTCCACCGCCTGTAACTAATGCAACTTTTCCTTTTAGTGTAAAGAGATTTTCTAAATAATTTTCTTTCATTTGAATGCCTCCGAGTTGATTGAATTTTGTGAAAAATATCCCCTCATAATGAAATTATGAGGGGATAAAAAGTAATAGTTATTCTTCTTCAAGAATAGATGTAGCACTTCCAGCCTCATATCCGTGTTCTGCGGCTTCTTCCTCTGTAATCTGTCCCTGGTCTATATACATTTGAATAAACTGATCAACATTTTCTTCAGTACAGAGAATAGAATCTACAGAAGTGTTAACAACTGTTTCAGCTCCTGTTAAAAGATCATATGCTGCTTTCAGGTTAGCTTCAGCAAGAGCCGGCGGATTTTGATAAACAGCTGCGGTATAAACACCATCTTTGATATTAAGAACTGTTTTTGCCAGACAGTCTACAGAGTAAACAAGCATTCCGTCATAGGTTTCATCATCTTTTACAGCTTCATAGGATCCGTTTCCAAGAAGATCTGCAGTTGTCAGCATACAGTCAATGCGTCCATAAGAAGTCGCCCAGTCCTCCATGGTTGCCATGGCGGCAGCTTCTGTTGCTTCTTCAACCATATAGTCCCCAATAATATCTACATCATCCCTTTTGTCAATAAAATGATCTTTGAATGCATTGTAACGGGATGTGGTATGGAAGTTACCTGGCATACAGTTAAGAATACCTACTTTACCTTTTTCGGGAACTGCTTCTGCAGCGAGTTTTGCAATAGCTTCACCTTGTGCATAGGGGTCACCGTCAACCCAGGATGCGCCTTCTAGTTCACGGATAGCCGCATTTGTTGTGATACAAAAAATTCCGGCGTCCAGAATTTTCTGACAATAAGGCATCTGTAAGTTACCATCGTTGGGCTGAACAATGATACAGTCATATTCTTTAGTAATACAGTCTTCGATAATAGAGTTTTCTTTTTCGCTGTCAGCCTGTGAGTCAAAGGTATCCAATGTGAAAGTATCTGCATATTCTTCAGCCTGTTTCGTAAATTGGTTGACAAGCTCTGCGGCAAAGGGATCAGACTGGTTTCTTGTGATATAAGCAACTTTAAATCCGCCTTCTTTTTTTTCTGATGCCATTGCGGTTGTACATACTGATGTTACAGCCAGAGTACCCCCTAATACTGCTGCACATAAAACCTTTGATAATCTTTTTTTCATTTTGCGTCCTCCTTGTTTTTTATATTCCTTATTACTTAAGGTTCATTAGTTACCTTTTTTATATGTCTGGCGGGATTTTGATGTAATATCCCAGATTACTGCAAATGCAATAATTGCGCCTTTTACTATTTGCTGAATATAGGAGTCAATAGAAACAAGATTCATGATATTGCCCAGGAACCCAACTACAAAAGCTCCAATGACAGTACCCCAGGGAGTTCCAATGCCACCGGTAAAGCTTGTTCCACCTACTATGGTTGCAGTCAGACCATCCATTTCATAACCAGATGCACCTGCAGGAAGCCCACCATTTACACGAGACATGAAAAGAACTGCAGCAATTCCTACCAGAATACCATTTAATAAATATGCCTTCATAGTAACCATTTTTGTATCAATTCCCGCTGCATTAGCTGCTTCTACATTACCACCTACAGCATAAGTGGAGCGTCCCCATTTTGTATGGCGCATAACATACATCATGAAAATAAATATACAGAACATAAAAATGACGGGAATGGGAATAAATCCTACAGAACCCTGTCCAACAACAGTGTAATCACCAATTTCATAAATGTTCTGGCCATTTGTAATATAAAGCGCTGCGCCTCGGGCCATTGTCTGTGTTGCAAGAGTGGCAATAAAAGCAGGTGTCATAAATCTTGTAACCATTAATCCGTTAAGGAAATTCACACTAAGAGATACTGCTATGGCAACAGCAAAAGCAAGGAACATACTTCCAGTTGTTTTATATGTAGATACAGATAATACTCCGGCAAGAGCAATCACTGAACCACAGGACAAATCCAAATGTCCGCATATAATCAGGATCATTTCACCAAAAGCTAGGATAATGATAACAGATTGCTGGCGGCAGACATTGATAAGATTGTTGGCGGTCAAAAAGCTACTGTTAATAAAGGTGCATGCAAGCATAATCACCAGTAAAACAAGGAGAATGCTGTATTTTGATAATATTTTTTTGAAATCAAAAGCCTTATTGGTATTCATAGAGATATTACCTCCTCTTTTTTGTCTGCATTTGATACAGCAAGCTGCATAATTGATTCCTGAGAAAATTCTGAGCGTGATAACATACCTGCAATTCTTCCTTCGTTTACGACATAGATTCGATCACAGATACCAATCAATTCAGGAAGTTCAGAGGAAATCATTATGATTCCTTTCCCTTTTGCAGCAAAGGTGCTCATCAATTCATAAATTTCCCGTTTGGCTCCTACATCAATTCCTCTGGTGGGTTCATCTACAATGAGAATATCAGGATCGCAAAGCAGCCATTTTGCAAGAATTACTTTTTGCTGATTGCCTCCGCTGAGGTTGGCAATGGTTGTATTGAGGTCTGGGGTTTTAACATTCATACTTTTGCAGGCATCTGTGGATATTTTTTCTTCGACATCCCGATGAAGTCGTCCTTTATATATGATTTTATCCATGGAGGCTAAAGTAGTGTTATATTTCACGCTAAGAATAGGAATAATTCCAGTTCTTCTTCGGTCTTCTGTAAGCATTGCGACACCATGTTTGATAGACTGCTTTACAGTTTTTATAGTGACTTCTTTGTTTTTTATTTTTATAGTGCCTGAAGAATATGGATCAAGACCGAAAACAGCTCTCATTATTTCTGTTCTGCCAGCTCCCATAAGTCCTGCAAATCCTACAATCTCACCGGAATTAATGTGAAAGGATACATCCTGAAAAATTCCAGGCTGGGAAAGTCCTTCTACCCGCATTAGTTCTTCGCCAATGGAAATCTCCTGTTTTGGATATTGATTTTCTATTTTTCGTCCTACCATACATTCAACAACCTGATCCATAGTCCAGTCTGTAACAGACTTTGTTACAATTGACTTGCCATCACGAAAAACAGTGATTTCATCTGCAATCCGAAAAATTTCATCCATTTTATGCGATATATAGATGATGCTTGTACCTCTGGATTTAAGATCTTGGATTTTTTTGAAAAGAATTTCAACTTCTTTATTAGTAATGGCAGAAGTAGGTTCATCCATAATGATGATTTGTGAATCATTTCCTATGGCTTTCAGGATTTCAATCATTTGTATGTCAGAAACGCTGAGACTTCTCAGTTTAATATCAGGAGAATAGGGAAGCCCTTCCTGCTTTAAAAGGGTTAGTGTTTTTTGTCGGACAGATTTCCAATCAATAGAAGCTCCTTTTTTAGGCCAATTTCCAAGAAACAGGTTTTCTTCTAATGTCATATCCGGTACATATGACAATTCTTGAAAAATCATGGAAATACCATTTTCTTTTGCCTGAAGTGGATTTTTGATAACTGTTTTTGTTCCATTGAGAAAAAGCTCCCCATCATCAGCCTGATAAATGCCGTCTATGATTTTCATCAGAGTTGATTTTCCGGCGCCATTTTCTCCACATAATACATGAACAGTTCCTTTTTTTAATGAGAAATTTACATTATCCAGAGCTTTGACACCTGGAAAGCTTTTGGATATATTTTTTAATTCCAGCACTGTTTGGAACTTATCCATCTTAGCACCCCCTTAGTTTATTTTAATTAAACTGATGTAAAAACTTATAAAAAAGTATTTTATATAAGTTTGAGATGATTGGAATTATAGGGGAATATAATAGAAATGTCAATAGATAAAGAATAAAAAACAAATAATTATATATATTGCATAAAAATAGTCAGGCAATTTTTGCACATATGTGCATTGACTTTTTTATAACATAGATATAATATAAATATACTTTAATAAAAGGTATTTGTAAAAGTTTGCAAGAAAGATAGGAGGAAACAACATGACGGGTAGTATGAAAGTTGCAGTAATGAATGGTATTGGAAAAATGGGATTTGAAACAAGACCAATTCCTGTTCCAAAGGATGATGAAGTTTTAGTGAAGTTGGAATATGTTGGGATATGTGGATCGGATCTTCATTATTATGAGAATGGAAGAATTGGGGACTATATTGTAAAGCCTCCGTTTGTTCTTGGACATGAGCCCGGTGGAACGGTAGTGGAAATTGGGAAAAATGTAAAGCATTTACAAGTTGGAGACAGAGTTGCTCTTGAACCGGGTAAAACCTGTGGCCAATGCGAATTTTGCAGAACAGGAAAATATAATCTTTGTCCGGATGTTGTTTTTTTTGCAACACCGCCAGTAGACGGTGTGTTTCAGGAATATGTAGCTCATGAAGCTGGCCTTTGCTTTAAGCTTCCAGAAAATGTAGATACAATGGAAGGAGCTTTGATTGAGCCTTTGGCTGTAGGATTCCATGCGGCAATGCAGGGCGATGCAAAGATGGGACAAACTGCGGTTGTAACAGGATCCGGTTGTATTGGTCTTGTAACAATGATGGCATTAAAAGCTCTTGGTGTTTCAGATGTTTATGTTGTGGATATTATGGATAAACGTCTAGATAAGGCTATGGAACTTGGAGCTTCAGCTGTTATAAATGGAAAAGAAAAGAATACAGTGGAAGAAATTATGAAATTAACAGATGGCAGGGGATGCGATCTGGTTATTGATACATCCGGAACAGAAATCTGCGTAAAACAGGGAATGGAAATGCTTGTAAAAGGTGGAACCTTGGTACTGGTGGGCTATAGTGCATCCGGCAATATGAATCTTCCGACAAGTTTGATTTGTGATAAGGAAATCACAGTTAAATCAGTATTTCGTTACCGTCACATTTATCCTATGGCTATTAAAGCGGTTGCGGAAGGAAAAGTAAATTTGAAAGGGATCGTTACAAATATCTTTAACTTGGATGATATCCAGAATGCAATGGATAAGAGTGTTCATGATAAGGCTGATATTGTAAAATCTGTAGTAAAGATTAGTTAGAGTCAAAACTGTAAAAATAAAGATGTACTTCATAAGGCTAGCTTGTAAAGGACTTGTCTAATTGGTATAATATGGGAAATATCAGCATACGAAGAAGGACATCATAACAGAAAGCAAGGGAGAACAAAATTGGCAAGTGCAATAGAAATCAAACAAAAAAATAGAAAGAATGTCTTTCGGATTATTTATGAAGGAAAAAAAATATCAAAGTCAGAGATTGCCAAGAGGTTGGATCTCAGTATGCCGACAATTACCCAGAATCTGTCAGATCTTTTTGACAAAAATCTTATTTATGTAAATGGTACATTTGACTCGACGGGAGGCAGAAAAGCTAAGGTCATTGAATTTAATGCAGGGGCAAAATATTCCATAGGCATAGATATAACTAAAAACCATATAAGTGGAGTCCTGTTGAACCTTTATGGAGAAATTATATATTCGGTGCGGCTGAGATTTAGATTCCAGTCTAAGGATAGCTATTACAGTGAGCTTCAGAAACTTGTAGAGCATGTGATCAAAAAGGGCGGTGTTAAAACGGAAAGTGTTCTAGGTATAGGTATCAGTATTCCTGCCATTGTAGAAAAAGACAATAAAAAGGTTAGTTATATACCCATCATTGAAGAACTAAGTTCCATTTATGATGACTTGGGAGATTATTTAAGTTTTTCATATAGAATTTTCAATGATTCCAATTGCGGAGGTTATGCAGAACTGTGGCACCAGAAACAGGTAAAGAATATGTTTTATCTGTCTTTGAGTAATAGCGTAGGTGGAGCAATCTTGATGAATAATGAGGTGTATGAGGGAGAAAGCAGCCATAGCGGTGAGATTGGACATACGACCTTGGAGATTGATGGAAGACCTTGCTATTGTGGGAAAAAGGGATGTGTGGATGCTTATTGTAACGCACAGAATCTGTCTAATCTGACAGATGGTGATCTGAACCATTTTTTTGAGCTTTTGGATATTGGAGATGAACAGTGTAAGGCTGCATGGGATGAATATCTAAAATATTTATCTGCAGTGGTGAATAATCTGGGAAATATTCTGGATTGCGATATTATGTTAGGCGGATATGTGGGCGGATATATGGAAAAATATATTGATGAGCTGCGCAGAAGAGTTGTAGAAAGAAGTACTTTCCGCACAGATGGAAGTTTTATTAAAACCTGTTATTTTAAGCATGAATCATCAGCAGTTGGCGCAGCTCTTTACTTTGTTGGAAAATTTATTGATGAGATCTAATACTGAAAGAGAGTGGGACTATGGAATTTAAACAAAATATTAAGGGACTGCAGCATATTGGAATCCCCACCAACCAGATGGATAAAACAGTGGATTTTTATAAAAAAATAGGCTTTGAGATTGCTCATGAGGCAAAGGATGGAGAAGTTCGTGTTGTTTTCCTAAGGCTTGGTGATCTTATTCTTGAAACCTATGAAAATGGACAGGCTGCCTTTAGAGATGGGGCGGTGGATCATATTGCTTTAAATGTAGAGGATATTGACATTGCTTATAAATTTATTTCAGGACTTGGTATCCGGATTCTTACAGAGGTTTCTTTTCTTCCATTTTGGAAAAATGGTGTAAAATTTTTTATTGCAGAAGGACCAAATCTGGAAAGACTGGAATTTGCTCAGTATCTGTAAGTGAAAAAGAATTAGAGGTGACCATATGAGGAAAAAAGTAATTTCAGCAGGACATATCTGTATTGATATTACTCCGGTATTTCCTGACAGTATTAAAGGTAAGGCCAGTGATATCCTGTCTCCGGGCAAACTGATTAATGTAGAGGCGGCAGACGTCCATACAGGGGGGTCAGTGTCTAACACGGGGCTTGCCATGAAGTTTCTAGGAGCGGATGTATCTCTTGCCGGGAAGGTTGGAGATGATGCATTTGGAAACATGGTTATAAAAAAATTGGGTGAATATCATGTGGAGGAAGAGTTGATTGTGGGAGATGGAGAGTCAACCTCTTATTCAGTGATCCTTGCGATTCCCGGAACCGACAGGATATTTTTACATCATAATGGTGCAAACAATACGTTTGCGGCAGAAGATATCACGGAGGAAATGTTGTGTGATAAGACACTGTTTCATTTTGGCTATCCTCCTCTTATGAAAAGAATGTATGAAAATCAGGGAGAAGAGCTTTTGAAACTTTTTAAAAAGGTAAAGCAGGCAGGAGTCGCTACTTCTCTTGATTTAGCATCAGTGGATCCGGCATCGGAAGCTGCTAAAACAGATTGGGAAGCTTTGCTTAAAAAGCTTCTTCCTCTGGTAGATTTTTTTGTGCCAAGTGTGGAAGAACTTTGCTATATGTTGGATAAGCCTAGATTTCAGGAATGGCAGGACAGAGCTAATGGTGGGGATATTACAGAAATTCTTGATATAGAAAAAGACATCAGGCCTCTTGCAGATCGTTGCATGGAGTTTGGGGCGAAGGTGCTACTTTTGAAGTGCGGCGCTCCTGGACTTTATTATCAGACAGGAGATATAGAAGTCCTTTCAGGAATTGAAAAGAGAACAGAACTTAATGTGGAAGATTGGGCAAATCGCCGAGGGTTTGAAAAAAGTTACATACCGGATCGGGTGCTTTCTGGAACGGGAGCAGGTGATACAACTATAGCAGCTTTTCTTACTGCAATGTTGGACGGGTATTCCTTTGAGGACTGTATTCATCTGGCAGCTGCCACGGGAGCTTCCTGTGTGGCTGCGTATGACGCTCTCAGCGGTTTGAAAAGTTTTAAAGAATTAAAGAAAAAAATAGATTCTGGTTGGAAAAAACGCGGCTGAGAGAGGGGAGAATAATGCTTGTAAATATGAATCAGGTGCTTTTACCTGCAAAAAGACAAAAATATGCGGTTGGTCTGTTTAATGCGGTAAATCTGGAACTTGCCAGGGGAATTATTGCGGCAGCAGAAGCTTCCAGGTCTCCGGTAATTATGGGAACAGCTGAGGTTTTATTTCCTTATGGGCCCTTGGAGGAGGTTTCCTATTATTTGATTCCTATGGCAAAAAAGGCCAACGTTCCAGTGGTTATCCATTTGGATCATGGACTAAACAGGGAAACTTGTATTAAGGCTCTGGAGCTTGGATTTTCTTCTATTATGTATGATTGTTCTACAGATTCCTATGAAGAAAATGTGCGTAAGGTGAAGGAAATGGCTGATATTGCTCATTCTTATGGAGCGACCATTGAAGGCGAACTGGGGCATGTAGGAGATAATGAGGGGTCTGCAGAGGGGAATTCTCATATGACGAATCCTGCAGATTTTTATACAGATCCGGCTATGGCAAAGGATTTTGTACAGAAAACAGGAGTGGATGCTCTGGCAATTGCTGTGGGAACAGCCCACGGTGCTTATAAGCTTCCGCCAAAGCTTGATTTTGAAAGAATCCGGACTATTGCCAACACAGTAGATGTACCGTTGGTGCTTCATGGAGGTTCTGGATTGACTGATAACGATTTTCGGAGGGCAATCCAGGAGGGAATCAGCAAAATCAATATTTTTACAGATATTAATATTGCAGCAGTAGAAGCGGAATTCAGAAAGTTTGAATATATGAGCAAGGGAATTATTGATTTGATTCCGGCAGCAGTGGAGGCAGTAAAACAGGAGACACAGAAAAAAATGACTCTGTTTTCCAGTACGGGAAAGGCCGAGACAGAAGTAAAAAATATACAGACGAGCAGTACTGACATCAGTCAGATTGTGGAAATGGTGCTTGAAGAAATAAAAAGAACACGAAAAATTTAATGGATAATCATGCTTCCTGGCGATGGAGAACAATCCGTCTGTCAGGAAGTTTTTATTAGTTTAGGTTTTAGTTTAGGTATATTTTTGATTTCGGCAGTGGGATGCTTATAAATTCGAGAAGGGGGTGGGATCACGTTATTTTGAACCTTTTTTCAGCGTTTTGCGCAAATTTAATGGAAAGCACCCCCATTTTGTGTTATAATAAATTAGTATTACTATGTCTATTTATCAGTGGGTGCAGGATTTCTGTATGCCTGTTGATGCCATAAATATAGAATGACAGGAGGACGCAAATGGGCGGAGAGAATACAGAGTACGGAGCGGATCAGATTCAGATTCTGGAAGGACTGGAAGCTGTAAGAAAAAGACCGGGAATGTACATTGGAAGTACGTCAAGCAGGGGCCTGCATCATCTTGTATATGAAATCGTGGATAATGCGGTGGATGAAGCGCTGGCAGGATTTTGTACGGAAATTCAGGTGACGATCAATCCTGATAATTCAATTACAGTTGTAGATAACGGAAGAGGTATTCCGGTAGGAATCAACCATAAAGCGGGAATTCCTGCAGTTGAGGTGGTATTTACTATCCTTCATGCAGGCGGTAAATTCGGCGGCGGAGGATATAAGGTATCAGGAGGACTTCACGGAGTTGGAGCATCTGTTGTAAACGCGCTTTCTGAATGGCTTGAGGTTTCTATTTTTAAAGAGGGAAAAGAATACAAACAGAGATATGAAAGAGGACACACCATGTATCCTCTGAAAGTTGTGGGAGACTGCTCTCCTGAATATACAGGAACAACCGTAACCTTTTTACCTGATAAAGAAATTTTTGAAGAAACTGTTTATGATTACGATATTCTCAAGCAGCGCCTTCGTGAGATGGCTTTTCTTACAAAAGGGCTGAAGATCGTTCTCAGAGACGACAGAGAAGAGTCAAAAAAAGAAAAATCTTTCCACTATGAGGGCGGAATCCAGGAATTTGTCACTTATCTGAACAGAAGCAAGGAGGCTCTTTATCCCGAGGTTGTTTACTGTGAAGGTGAGAAAGATGGCGTTGTGGTAGAGGTTGCCATGCAGCACAATGATTCCTATACAGAAAATACCTATGGTTTTGTAAATAATATCAATACTCCGGAGGGCGGAACTCATATCGTGGGCTTCCGCAATGCTCTGACAAAGACATTTAATGATTATGCCCGGAAAAACAAGCTCCTGAAAGACAGCGAGCCCAACTTAAGCGGTGATGATATCCGTGAGGGACTGACTGCCATTGTCAGTGTTAAAATTGAGGAACCTCAGTTTGAGGGACAGACCAAGCAGAAGCTGGGCAACAGTGAGGCCAGAGGTGCTGTTGATTCTATTGTCAGCAGACAGCTGGAGATTTTTCTGGAGCAGAATCCAACTGTGGCAAAAGCGACAGTGGAAAAGTCTGTTCTTGCTCAGAGAGCCCGTGAGGCAGCCAGAAAAGCCAGAGATCTTACCAGAAGAAAATCTGCTCTTGACGGTATGGCTCTTCCCGGTAAACTGGCAGATTGTTCGGATAAAGATCCGAAAAACTGTGAGATCTATATTGTAGAGGGAGATTCTGCGGGCGGTTCTGCAAAAACAGCCAGAAACCGTGCAACACAGGCAATCCTTCCCCTTCGAGGAAAAATTCTTAATGTTGAGAAAGCCCGTTTAGATAAAATTTACGGAAATAAAGAGATCAAGGCTATGATCACAGCTTTTGGAACAGGAATCCACGAAGATTTTGATATCAGTAAGCTCCGTTATCACAAGATCATTATTATGACAGATGCGGATGTGGATGGCGCGCATATTGCAACACTTCTTCTTACGTTCCTGTATCGTTTTATGCCTGAGCTTATCAAACAGGGATACGTTTATCTGGCGCAGCCGCCTCTTTATAAAATCGAAAAAAATAAAAAGGTATGGTATGCCTATGATGATGCGGAGCTGAACCGTATTCTGGAGGAAATTGGCCGCGACAATAATAATAAGATCCAGCGTTACAAAGGTCTTGGAGAAATGGATGCAGATCAGCTGTGGGAGACAACTATGGATCCTGAAAAGAGAATCCTTCTGAGAGTGACAATGGATGAATCCGCAACCTCGGAGATAGACCTTACTTTTACAACTCTGATGGGAGATAAGGTAGAGCCAAGACGTGAATTTATCGAAGAGAACGCAAGATTTGTAGAAAATCTGGATATCTAGGAGAATAAAAAATGGAAGACAATATTTTTGATAAAGTGCATGAGGTGGATCTGCAGAAGACCATGGAAAAATCTTATATAGATTATGCCATGAGTGTAATCGCCTCACGAGCGCTGCCGGATGTCCGGGACGGACTGAAACCGGTACAGAGACGAGTTCTGTATTCAATGATAGAGCTGAACAACGGTCCTGACAAGCCACACCGTAAATGTGCGCGTATTGTCGGTGATACCATGGGTAAATATCACCCTCATGGAGACAGCTCTATTTACGGCGCTCTGGTAAATATGGCGCAGGACTGGTCAACCAGATATCCTCTGGTTGACGGACATGGAAACTTTGGTTCTGTGGATGGCGACGGCGCGGCTGCCATGCGATACACCGAGGCACGTCTCAGCAAGATTTCCATGGAAATGCTGGCAGACATCAACAAAAATACAGTTGATTTCCAGCCTAACTTTGATGAAACAGAAAGGGAGCCGGTAGTGCTTCCGTCCCGCTATCCAAATCTTCTTGTAAACGGTACCTCGGGAATTGCCGTAGGTATGGCAACGAATATTCCTCCCCATAATCTCAGGGAGGTTATTCAGGCTGTGGTAAAGATCATTGATAATATCATTGAGGAGCAGCGCGATACAAGTATTGAGGAGATTCTTGAAATTGTAAAAGGACCGGATTTTCCTACAGGAGCAACGATTCTCGGAACAAGAGGAATTGAGGAGGCTTATCGTACAGGCCGCGGCAAAATCCGTGTCCGCGCAGTGACAAATATTGAAACTCTTCCTAACGGAAAGTCCCGCATTATTGTTACAGAGCTTCCGTATCTGGTAAATAAGGCCCGCCTGATAGAAAAGATCGCAGAGCTTGTCCGTGACAAAAAAATCGACGGAATTACAGACCTGAACGATCATTCCAGCCGTGAAGGAATGCGTATCTGTATAGATCTGCGCAAAGATGCCAATGCAAATGTAGTTCTGAATCAGCTGTATAAGCATACACAGCTTCAGGATACCTTTGGAGTGATCATGCTCTGCCTTGTTTCAACCAATGGAAGTCTTGAGCCAAAGGTTCTCAATCTCCACGATATGCTGAAATACTATCTGGCTCATCAGGAGGATGTTGTAACAAGAAGAACTCAGTACGATCTGAATAAGGCGCAGGAAAGAGCTCATATTTTAGAGGGACTTCTGAAAGCCCTTGATAATATTGATGAAGTGATCCGTATCATTCGTGGTTCCAGAAGCGTTCAGATTGCCAGACAGGAGCTGATGGACCGTTTTGAGCTGACAGACGTACAGGCTCAGGCCATTGTTGATATGCGTCTTCGTGCGCTTACCGGTCTGGAAAGAGAGAAACTGGAAACAGAATACGCAGAATTAATGGAAAAAATCCGCAAATTAAAGGCAATTCTTGAAGACAGAAATCTTCTTCTTCGCGTGATCCGTGAGGAAATGCTGGAGATTTCCGATAAATATGGTGATGACAGAAGAACCTCTATTGGTTTTGATGCCTTTGATATTTCCATGGAGGACATGATTCCCCGGGAAAATACTGTGATCACTATGACAAAACTGGGTTATATCAAGCGTATGACAGTGGATAATTTCCGCAGCCAGAACAGAGGCGGCAAGGGAATTAAGGGCATGCAGACTCTTGATGATGACTATATTGAAGAACTGATGATGACAACCACTCATCATTATGTGATGTTTTTTACCAATACAGGACGTGTTTACCGTCTGAAGGCTTATGAAATTCCGGAGGCCAGCAGAACTGCCAGGGGCACGGCGATCATCAATCTCCTTCAGCTTATGCCGGGAGAGCGGATTACTGCGGTTATTCCTATCAACAAGTTTGAAGAGGATCAGTATCTGATGATGGCTACCCGTAAGGGACTGGTGAAGAAAACTCCGATCCGGGATTATGCAAATGTACGTAAAATTGGCCTTGCGGCAATTTCACTGCGTGATGATGACGAGCTGATTGAAGTAAAGGTAACAAACAATAAAAAAGATATTATCCTTGTTACCAAGGATGGTCAGTGCATTCGCTTTAAAGAAACAGATGTGAGAACAACAGGCCGTGTTTCCATGGGTGTAAGAGGAATCAATCTTATGGATGGCGATGAGGTTGTTGGTATGCAGCTGAATTCTCAGGGATATTATCTGCTGGTTGTATCTGAGAACGGTATGGGCAAACGTACCTCCATCAGTGAATTCACCTGCCAGAACAGAGGCGGTAAGGGTGTAAAATGCTATAAGATCACCGAAAAAACAGGAAATGTGATCGGAGCAAAAGCTGTTAATGAAGAAAATGAGATTATGATGATCACAACAGAAGGTATTATTATCCGTCTGCAGTGTTCTGATATTTCTATTCTTGGAAGAATCACATCAGGAGTAAAACTGATTAATCTTTCTGACGGTGTGACAGTGGCAAGCTTTGCCAAAGTCAGAGAAAAGGAAGAAGAAAAAGTTCTGGATAAAGCAGACGGCGGACAGTCAGAAGCAGTTGAAACAGAAAACCAGGAGACAGGTACAGAGGAATAAAGAGGTAAAGAGCAGTTATGGTACAACAGGTAAAGTCTTCTAACAACAAAAAACGCAGACCTGCAGGCAAAAACTCCAGAAACAGGAAATCCTCAGCTTCTTCCAGAAGAAAGAAAACGAATATCAATATAAAAATGATTGCAGGGGCCGCAGTGCTGGCGGTCCTGGTGATCGTTCTTGTTTTTGCGGTAAAAAGCTGCGGGGTCAGCAATAAGACGCCTGAGAAGGTGGTAAAAACTCTGGTCAAATCCTATGTGGACGGAGATGAACGGAAGATTAAAAAATGCTATGGAGTAAAAAAAGCAGATAAAAATCTTGAAAAAGAAATCTCTGCCACAATTAAATACTTTGAAGTACACAAGCCAAAAAAAGTAGAAATAAATGCCTGTGATACAATTTACAAAAATGGCAAGAATGCTTATGTATATATCACATACAGTCTGATTCTGGAGGATGGACAGTCCTATCCCTGCATCAGTACTTATATGACTCAGAAGAATGAAAAGGGAAAGTACAGCATTCTTACACCTTCTGATATTACAGACGATATGAAAAAAGAAGCGGCTGCCAGATATGCGTCATTTATGGAAACAGATCCTTATAAGGAATATGTGACAGCATATGATACTTTTTCAAAAAAGAATCCGGGATATGAGGAAAAACTGGCTACAAAACTGAATTAATATTTCTGTAGTGGAGGAAAGCTTTTGAAATGAAAAGAATTATAATGATGGTGCTGCGCAATCTGCCGTTTATTCCAATGGCATGGTTTAAGCTGTGCTGGTATGCGTCTCATGTGGACAATTATACAGAAGGGGAACGGTATGCCCTTCTTAAAATGATTGACAGACGTGCGAATAAAGGCGGAAATATTACCATTGATGCCCATGGCGTGGAGAATATTCCTGAGGAAAGCGGGTTTATTTTTTATCCCAATCATCAGGGCATGTATGATGTTCTTGCAATCATGGCGCCGTGTCCGGTTCCCTTTTCTGTGGTTGCAAAAAAAGAAGTAGGGGAAGTTCCGTTTTTAAAGCAGGTATTTGCCTGTATGAAAGCCTTTTTGATTGACAGAGAGGATATCAGACAGTCCATGCAGGTCATTATCAATGTGACCAGAGAAGTAAAAAATGGCCGTAATTATCTGATCTTTCCGGAAGGAACAAGGAGTAAGCAGGGCAATCACCCTCAGGAGTTTAAAGGCGGAAGCTTTAAGGCAGCAATGAAGGCGAAGTGTCCAATTATTCCTGTGGCCCTGATTGATTCTTATAAATCTTTTGATACAGGATCAGCAGCGCCGATCACTGTACAGGTGCATTTTCTGAAACCGATGGAATATGAAGAATATAAGGATATGAAATCAACAGAAATTGCAGCAGAAGTAAAGCGAAGAATAGAAGAAACAATAAAAGCAAACGGCGGATGGGACTGAAATGATGGCTGGAGTAGTATGAAAATGAAAAAAACAAAAAATATAGAGAGATTTAAGTTTTATGGCGGGTATACAGTCTTATTTACGATTTGTATGATATGTACGTCATTATATTTTATTTATAATAAATCAACATTTATATGGTCAGTTGATGGAATAAGCCAGCACTATAATGCGCTGGCTTATTATGGTGAATATTTACGGGATATTTTATGGAATTTATTTGAAAAGCATAGTATTATCATTCCCACTTACGATTTTTCTATTGGATATGGAGCTGATGTTTTAAATACATTACATTATTATGTTATTGGAGACCCGCTGAATCTTTTGGCTGTATTTGTGCCTAAAGAGCATACGGAAATCTTATTTCATGTTCTTGTAATTCTTAGAATCTATCTTGCCGGAATTACTTTTTCTGTCTTTGCCAGAAGCCGTGGAAACAGATCATCTGCGGTTCTGGCTGGAGTGCCGATTTATCTTTTTTCGGAATACGTGCTGTATTTTTTCTGCAAACATCCATTTTTTTTAAATCCATTGATATATTTTCCGTTGATTCTTTTAGGCGTAGACAGGATTTATCGTAAAAAAGGACCGGGGATATATATTGTTGCCCTGATTATTAGTGCGTGCAGCAATTTCTATTTCTTTTATATGCTGGGAATTTTGACAGTAATCTATGCGGTTTTTCAATATTTTGGTTTTTATCATTCCATTCAATGGAAAACAGTGTTTCGACTTTTGTTGAAATTTGGACTGTATACGATTTTGGCTATATGTGCAGCCGGGGTTTTTCTATTGCCTTCTCTGGGGCTTCTGTTCCAGACAGGAAGGATGTCTAATGAAACTACAGTACCTTTGTTATATGGGATTAAATATTATGCACGCTTTTTTTCCGGATTTATCAGTATGGACAGTCCGGGACACCAGACTTTTCTTGGGTATACGGTTATTGCTTTTCCGGCTGTGATTCTGTTGTTTGCAACTAAAGGGGAAAAGCTTTTAAAAACAGGATTTGTTTTACTTACAGGATTTTTGTGTATTCCTTTTATAGCTCATGTATTTAATGGTATGTCTTATGTGACAAACAGATGGGCATTTGGATATACGATGCTTGTGGCGTACATAGTAGTAAAGATGTATCCGGTATTCCTAAAGCTTTGCATCAGACAAAAAATAATTTTGATTGTGTTTACTGTACTTGAGCTTCTGGCATGTATGGCAGGAATAGCGGGAAAATATCTGGTAGGCGAAGAAACTAAGCTTAAGGTTATGACAATTCTTTTGTTTTTGCTGATACTGTTTGTGGCTGTGCTTTGTATGAGTAAGAAGCAAAAAAATCCAGGCAAAATTTTTTTTACTTTTGTTATGTGCATGAATGTTGGGTGTGTTCTCATTAATGCGCTTGATGTCAGGACGAGAGAAGCTGATGCAAATAGATTTATCCAACAGGGGAGTGCGCAAAGACAATTGGAAAATATTCCTTCTGCAGAACTGGGGGAATTTTCAGAGGAAAAAAATTCCTGGCGTTATGATGAGGAAGGAACCGGAGAAATAAAAAACTCTACATTACAGACAGGACTGTATGGGACATCTTTTTATTTCAGCATGGCGAATCCATATGTGGCAGAATATCAAAGTTCATTATACTGGAATAATACCCAGGAGCAAAGTTATCGTGGGGCAGATAAAAGAAGTGCGTTGGAGATTCTGGGAGGAGTGAAATATTTTGTCACTCCAAAAGAAAGGAAAGGACCTGGTGCTTATCAGGAAAAGAAAAATTATGTAGCAGGCGAAAAAGAATTTACTATATGGGAAAGTGGAAAGAAACTACCGTTTGTATTTGCATACGATAAATATATTGGCAGAGATGAATTTGAACAGTTAAATATAGAACAAAAGCAGCAGGCCCTGATGGAAGCGGTAGTATTGGAGCGGGATAAAGATATTGGTGATTGGGATAAAGAGTATATTGTTTCAAATGATGCGAAAGAACCGGAAACAATATGGACTTCCAGTGGAAAAATCAAATTAGAAGAAAACATGATCCAAGTACAGGAACGAGGGGCAACGCTGAACATTCAGACAGATATTCAGGACGAGGGTGAAGTATATTTAATTTTTGAGGGGCTTGAGTATGAGGACGGAGCTTCCAGTGGTATTTCCAGAACGAAATCCAAAATTACAATTAATATTACTCAGAACAAAATAAAAAAGAAAATAGTTTTTAATAATGCAAACGAATTCGCGGAAAATAATGGAAAAAATAATTTTCTGTGTAATTTAGAGATGAATGAGCCTGGAAAAAAAGAAATAGAGATAAAGTTTCCGTATACCGGAACCTATCGCTTTAAAAATATCAGAGTTGTTGTTCAGCCTGTGGAGAAAATAATAAAAAATGCAGAGAACTTAGAGAAGGGTGTTGATGGATGGGTCTGTGCAGATGGGAATGAGGTAAAAGCTTCTCTGGAGTTAGAAGAGCCGCGTCTGGTATGTCTGGCTGTACCTTTTGACAAAGGCTGGACTGCTGTTGTAGATGGAAAAAAGGCTGAACTTATGCAGGCCAATATAATGTATATGGCATTGCCGTTAGAAGAGGGAAAACATGAGATACAACTTCATTATTCTAATCCGTTTATTTGCACAGGTGCAATCATTTCTGTCATTGGTATACTGGGAGCAGTGATATGTATAACAGGAAATTATGTAAAGAGACGAAGAAAATAGTTTCTGAAAACAGATGAAGTGTAAAGCTGTTGCTTTGTTGAAAATACAAATGAAAAAGGTGACATTTCTCCTGCAAGAGGGGGGATGTCACCTTTTTGGACATCAGAAGAACTTAGATGTATGAACAGTTTTGGGAGCTTCGGCATTGTTTTGGTCTTGTAAATGTTTACATTTGTTTTTTCAGCTTTCGGAAATCTCTGAGAGCATTCCAGCCGATTTTTATAATTTTCTTTATGTTAATAGAATTTACGCCTCCCTGTCTGGGTTTAAAAGAAATTTCCCGGAAGCATAATTTTTCATGATAGTAGGCAAAATATGTAGTCATCATAATGTTGGGGAGATTATAATTTTTGGGAAGCTTTTTTATATATTTCTTAACCAGTCCGGATTTCATAAGCCGAAAGGGGGCGTTTGCATCAGGGACTTTTACTCCAAAAATAATCCGAAGCAGTAAACAGACAGTGTTTTCCACAAATTTACGGGCTTTTCCATCGCCCCTGATTGTTCGTTTGCCGATTACTGCATCGTAATCTTTTCTCAGATTCCAGAATTCTTCAAATTCACCGGGGTCCGTCTGCCCATCCGCGTCAGTCTGAAAAACATAGTCAGCGCCCATTTCCACAGCATAGTTATATCCGTAAAGAACCGAAGAACCGTGTCCTCCGTTTTTCTTTGTCAGAGGTTTCAGAAGGGGCATGGATTCTGAAAGCCTGCACAGAATCTTCCAGGTGTCGTCAGTGCTTCCGTCGTTGACAACAACCATTTTTGAGGCTCCGCCGCCGCTATGTTTTTCAATAATGGGATACCATTGCTGAATGGTTTTTTGAATGTTGGCCTCTTCGTTGTAGGCGGGAATTACAATATATAATTTATCCATAAATAGATGTCTCCTTTGATAGTTTTAGGTATGGTTCTGTAAATGAGAAAATTTGAAAAAGTATACAAAATTCTCACGAATCTGTCTTTATAAGATTCACATATAGAGCTTAAATTTCTTTTATGTTCGTATATCATGGATCCTATTGTGCAGAATTCGATGCTTGTTCATTTATAGCAAAGTTCTGTTTTATATACATTTGAATATGATTTTGTTCATATATCATTTGGTAATGATCTGACAGATATTGAAGAATTTCCCGGTTTTTTATTCCGTAGGGGAAAATCTGCCTTTTTTCAGCATTCTGGTAAGAAAGAATGATGATATCGTTTTTGCCGCTCAGTATAGATTGCACCTGCGCGTTGACTGCGTCCGGAAAGGTCTGGTAGCTGATAGCAGGGATGTAAAAAAACTTATCTTCCGGAATTACATTAAATTTATTATAAAACATAGACTTGTTATTAACTGTAAGTACTGTTTTTCTGTCAGAATAATATTTATGATAAATGTCTGCCATGTTGTTTGCGATCTGCGAAATCTTTGGTATGTTTGTCAGAGAAAAAAGCTTTACAGGCATCTGGAGGTTGACACAGACTGTAAAAGTAAAAAGTCCTGCGATGAGAAGCTTCCTGTGACAAAACAGTTTCTCTGAAAATAAAGCGGCCTTTTCCGTTAAAAATAAGACGGCGGGCAGAAAAAAAGGAATCAGATATTCATAGTAATGCCCGTAGTTTCTGCCGGACAGCGAAACAGAAAATGCAGAGAGCAGCAGGGATACAGCATACATTGCCCGGAAGCTTCGTGAAAACTGTGCGGATCTTATTACAATGATCAGAGAGATAAGACATCCAAGAAGCATACAGAAACCTCTGATATTTGTAAAAAGCTGAAAAAAATTTTCGACAGAAGAACCGTTTGAGGAATACTGCAGATTAAAAAACAAAGACTGCTGTATCATTGGCTTCAGACTGTGGGTATTCAGGCAATAAATAATGACTGGCAGAATTCCTGTACATACTCCGAGACTTCCGGAAACTGCATTCAGAAGAATGGATTTATACTTTTTATAAAAAATCAGTCTTAGAAGGAGGATAATGGCAATTCCTCCCCACATTGCAGCCATATTAAGCCGAAGACTCAGAGCAATTCCGGCACATATTCCATGAAAAAACATGAAAAGCGGAGGATGATCAATAATCTTTCTTTTATAATATTTGATAATAAGAAAAACAGACAGAAACTGAAAAGTCAGTCCATAGGTCTCAACGAAATTCCCTCCCTGGTAGGTGAAAAAATTAAGTATAAGTAAAAGCATGAGGCCCACAGAAAGGCTTTTGCATATTTCGGAAACCCGGTTTCCTGAAATTAAGTCTGTAATTTTAAATAAAAGAATTACATTGATGATCATAAATGCGCATTCAATAATAAAAAGCCCAATCGTTGTTTTGGAACTGAGACAGGCTCCGAGATAATTAAAGAAATAGACATACCATCCTTTGTGATCAAAGAGATCACGATATGGGACTTTACCTGACAGCATACTGCGCCCTATTGTAAAAAAGACGGAGCTGTCTGTGCCCATGCTGTTGACAACAGGAGAAGAGCCTGCGCTGAAAAGCATAATACATATGGTATAAAGTGCTCCAAGCAGGTAACGAGAGGAACGTCTGAAAATCAAAGTTCTTTTTAGGAAAATGGAATCAGTTGCATAAGAGTTTTTCATGGGAAACCTCCGAATAAATAATATAGCAGAAACAAAATATAACAGAAAAACGTGGGTGTGGAAGCAGTAAATAAGGTTTCTGCATGGATATATTTTATCACAGGAAAGGAGAAAAGTAGAGAGGTAAGTATGGTAATCATGGAAAAAGAATAGAAAAGTAAAGAATGAAATAAGATCTATGAACAAAATAATACAAAATAATTTGAATTTTTTATAAAAAACAGGTTGACAATATGAAATACCTTCTGTATAATTAACAATGCATTTCAGATATAAATGCCTTCAAATTGCATAAGAAATTATGAGTTCGGAGTCTGGAGAAGTACTCAAGAGGCCGAAGAGGTGCCCCTGCTAAGGGTATAGGTCGGGTAACCGGCGCGAGGGTTCAAATCCCTCCTTCTCCGTTTTGTTTTTTGAAGAAATAAAAAACTTCAAAAAATTAAAAAAACTTGTTGACAACCGCTTGAAGATGTGGTAAAGTAAACAAGCTGTCAGCGAGAGAGCGAATTACTTAAAAGAACATCGAAAAAGTTTGAAAAACTTGAAAAAAGTTCTTGACAAATAAAAAAAGATGTGATAAAGTAAATGAGCTGTCTGAGAGACAGAAAACAAAGAACC